>JACCDG010439513.1_pt1 | contig 238944 bp, 226 predicted proteins | sample 7442471 | NCBI WGS metagenome assembly JACCDG01 (sample SAMN15323444, study PRJNA562643) | freshwater metagenome | isolation source: river surface water | place: USA:Blue River Watershed | collected 2017-08-17
AAGCTAGTCATCAAGAGGGCTTACGGATATAAGTCGTTTGAAAATTACCGATTGCGATTACTAAACGCTTGCGCCTAAAGGCTTTCGGGGCATTGCCCACCATGAAAAGAGGAGAACCGGAGAACCGGAGAACCGGTACTGCGGGGAGAGGTTGGAGGCGGCACCCGGATTTGAACCGGGGGTGGAGGTTTTGCAGACCTCTGCCTTACCACTTGGCTATGCCGCCCTAAGTCAACGCACCCCTTATACTGCCACCAGGCTCGAGTGGCAATGTGGCAAAAAACCTCTAGTCGAGAAAAGCCGTTGTGTTAAACTTAATGGTAGTAGTCCTCGGTTAGAATTCTTTCGTTCCGCTTAAAACCCTTACAAATTCAAGGTTTCGAACATGTCGACCAAAATGGTCCGTCTCCATCGCGTGGGGAAAAAATACGCTCCCGGTCGGGTCGCTCTCCAGGATGTGTGTTTCGATCTGCAAAAAGGCGAGTTTGCCTACATTACCGGGGGCAACGGAGCCGGAAAGACCACCCTGCTCAAACTGCTCTTTGCCAGCGAAAAAGCCAGTCACGGCTCCATCGTCGTCAATAATCGAGATTTGGCTACCATCGGAAACAGTAAAGTACACCTCTATAGACGAGAGGTAGGGTTCGTCTTTCAAGACTTCAAACTCTTACCCGATCTCACCGTAAGCGAAAATGTCGCCCTCCCCTTAGAGATCCGAAGCATGACCAAAAAAGAAATGGAGTTTCGGGTGCAAGGCGTGCTGTCCCTGGTGGGACTGGCAGATCGCTCCCTGGACTATCCTCAAATGCTCTCCGGGGGAGAACAACAAAGAGTCGCCATTGCTCGGGCGATGGTTGGAAAACCTACGCTTTTGTTGGCCGACGAACCCACAGGAAATTTAGATGCCAAAACCGCTCGCGAAATCATGACGCTCTTCAATGAAATCCGCGAGATGGGAACAACGGTCTTGCTCGCAACGCACGACGAGAGTCTGATGGATGAATTTCCCGCACGAGTTATCGAGCTATATCAAGGCCGCGTTGCTTCAGACACGAGAGGAACGTCATGACTTCACGGAGTTTGCGTCGGGTAATATCAGACTTTAGGCGGCATCCTTGGCTGCATTTTGTCAGCGTGACCACCATCACAGTCGCATTGCTGCTAGTAGGTGCTTTTTTGATTTTCTTCCGCAACGTGGAACGCGTGGCTGAAAAGAACAACCCGCGAATTACGGGAACTCTTTATCTCAGGGAAGGGCTCAACGAAGATCAGGTGCGCGAGCTCCGGGACAAGGTGTTTGCACTGGAATCGGTAAAGCAAGTTGTATTCAAAGACCGTGATTCCGTCGTAAATGAAATTCAGGCGTTCTTGGGTGACTCCATTCACAAGTCGATGCCGGGGAGCGAAGTTTTTCCTGATGTTCTAGAAGTGGAGCTGGATCCAGCCTCCAAACCCGAAACGGTCGCTTTGGTGCAAAAGTCGCTCATGGCGATGGGTGGAGTTCAGGAAGTCGACTTTTCAGAAGGGTGGTTGGCACAGTTTAAGAAGATCCGTCGACTCACTCAAATCATCGGCATCGTGGTTTTGTCTGGGATTATTATCGGATGTAGTTTCATTATCGCAAACTTCATGGGAATTCGACATCAGGCCCGTCGTCAGGAAATTCAAGTTGCGCGCATGATGGGCGCCAACCGTACCTTCGTACTGGCGCCGTTTGTTTGGGAAGGTTTGATTGAGGGGCTCTTAGGCGCCTCGATAGCAATGGCTTTGCTTTACACCGGAACTGTTGTTGCCTCGCAGGTCTTGGCAATTGAATGGGGACAGCTTCTCGGAATAAAAAGCCTGGGATTTCTTTCTCCGGCGCAATTTGTCGGTGTCGTCTTAACCGGTATCACCATGGCATTGATCGGAAGCATTTTAGTGTTCTTCCGTATTCAAGAATCTGGGCATGCATGAAGCAAAAAGTTCTATTTCTACTTTTGGCAGGCAGCTTTTTGCCATTATGCTCTGAGGCGGAATTGCCGCCACCCGAAGAGCGGGCCAAGCAGCTCAAGGCCTTTCTATCCAAAGAAAAACCTGGTTTCGAAAAACGCGAAGCTGTGCGACTGGGGATTCTGGGGGAAATGGACCGGCTAAATCGAAGTCAGAACAAAGTTCGAAACCGAATCGGCGAGATTCATGCCAACAAACAAGAGCTGCAAATGGCTCTCGAAAACCTCTCGATGGAAGTAGAAAAGCACCGTTCCATCGAGAAAGAACAGAAGCAGCGATTTCTAAAACTCATGAAACTGGTAAACAAAATTCGGCAAGATGGTGCCATCAGTTTTGCCTTGAGTGGAAGCGACTTAACCGAAATGGCGGCGAGGGTGCGCGTGCTATTTAGGACCTTGCGGATGCATTCTCTCATCGCAGATCAGTTACAGGAACGGACCTTGCGTCTGGCCGAGAGCGAAAAAAAACTAGGCGAAGCGAAAGAGAGTGTGCACTTGCTGCTTTCAGAAATGACCCAGCAAGAAGCGTTGCTAAAGACATTTTTGGCCAAAAAGAAATCCATGGTAGCTCAGCTTAGCCTCAAGCAGAATCGCTATCGAGCTGCAATGGCCGAGTGGGGATTGGTTTCTAAAGAGTTGAACGAGCTGTTTCAAAGCTTGGAAGCCGACAGAGAGGAACAGCCAGTCCTCTCTAGCGATAAAAGGGTCGTCGCCCTTCCTTTGGAAACGGGCCATTTAGTAAAGCCGTTCGGTAAATATATTCATCCCCAGTTTGGAACTGTGACCTTTCATAAAGGTGTGGAGATCGAGGCCGAGCAAAATGCTCCGGTGCACGCTGTCCTAGATGGTGTTGTAGAATTTGAAGGGTGGGTGAGGGGGCTGGGAAATGTCCTCATCCTTCATCATGGCAACGGTTTTTACTCCCTCCACGCGCATCTTTATAAAGCGCTTATGACTCAGGGGGCAGAAGTTAAAAAAGGCGATACGATCGGGCTCGTTGGCGATACAGGCAATAGCGAAAAGCCTGGTCTCTACTTCGAGCTGAGAGAAAACGGAAAAGCCGTAGATCCCACCCGGTATTTTACGAAAACCGATCTAAAGACGATATTAGGGCCTACAGTGACAATGAACTGAGCGCCTCTCGGGACACCTGGAAGGTCTCGTTCGCTGATTCAGTGAGCATTTCCTCCGCAGCCGAAAACACAGCATCCGCATCAATGCCGTGCAAATGGAAGATGTCCCACGTAGTTCCTGACTTCGAGGTTTTTCTCACAGCTAACGTCTTGTGTTTAACTCCGACAACCGAGCCGATATTGTCCAATAACCCAGGCTCTCCGTCGTGAGTCGAGACGATCGGTACGCGACTTCCTTGTAGCGCAAACCAATCTCCCGCAGACGCAATCTTATCGCCGCGTCCCTGCACAAAATGCATGTCTCCATTCACTCCGAGGGTTTCCCTCAGGTGTCGGTATCCATTCAGATAAGCATAATTACCCAAAAGCAGATCTGGGCTGGTCACCACAAAGACATTTGCACAGATACCCTTTTCGGATTTCAGACGATCAGAGGCCTTTACCGCCTCTGGGACAAGGGCACCCATCGCAAAGAGATGGATCATATTGTCTCCAGGAACACACTCAGCGGTACCACGATAGTCTACTAGCGCATAACCTCCCTCGAGAGTCTCCTTGCGAATGACTTCCAGGATTTCTTCTTCGGACGAGCTCGAAAAACGAAGCTGTTGTTTGAGTCGGGTTAAAAGTTCCTTCTGCACCACGCCCTTAGTGACACAACGAATGAGGGCGGCCTCTCTATCGACGTTATCCCCTGTAAAGTGCCGTCTTAGGGTGTCCGCCAGAATCCAATCCAGTTCCTTAGCAAAACACGGTTCCCATGTGATTTGGTTGGGCATCTGAATGTCGGACTTCCAGGAGTGTTGAGCTCCCTCCGCCGCAAGAGTAACCCCGCTGGGTGTTCCCAATGTGGCGAAGCTCGAGTGCCAGTAGCAGTTGTAATAAAGCTGATCGAGTGCCCGTTTAATGAAAAAATCATAGATAGGCATCGCTGGATAAAAAGGAATGCCTGTAAAGTACCCGAACTTCCCGAACGAGCCCGCAGCCGACATGCAGTTTCCTTCAGCGATTTCAAAACGCAGGTGTCCAGACCGCTCCGACAGATGAGGCATCATGTCAGGAGCTTTTTTATCTTTGGCGTCGAATACGGTTTCAAAGTCTTCCTGTTCGATTGCGCCAAATAGCTTTCCGTTCATATTCGGGCTCGTATTGGTCGAGCTGCCGACATCGGGAGCCATGGTTAGAAAGAGTTTTGAGAAGGGATCCCAAGCGGTACCGGAGGCCTTTGGGGTTTTGGAGTCGCCCGGGCCTTCGCCACGCGCCAAACGATCGAGTTTAGCCGCTACCTGCCCCCACATCCATTGAGTGTGAGCGAGCGGAGACAGCTTGAGGGCGGTGATGTCAAAGTCCACCGGCCATTCGAGAGATCGTGCGAGGTCTTGCCATTTGCTTCGACGGGAGTTGGCTTTTTGGATGACCTCGTCGATTCCTGGCAATAGCCATTTTCGACGAGTTTCCAGGTAGCGTTCTTCGTCCGACCCCTTGGGAAACAGGGCAAAAGGGTCGTCGATATTGCAGCCAATGCGGGTTGCGTAACCGTCTAGTTCTTCGCGCTCCGGCATGGCGGAGTGGTTTCCGGACATTGCTTGGCATTGGAGCGTGTAACCCTTGATGGTGTAGGGCACGATGAGGGTCGGTTTTTCGCTGCGCTTGGCCTCGGTAAAAGCTTCGACCAACATTTCCAAGTCATGGCCGGCGAGGTTGAAAAACGCATCCCGGATGGTTTCCTTGGGGTGTTTTGCGAGCCAAGACTTGAGTTTTGTGGACTTGTCGCCCAGACGCTTAACGATTAGGTCCGCTTTGTTGGCGGAAATCAACGCTTGGAATTCAAAGTCGGTGATTTCCTCGTCCAAGACTCGTTTGAATTCCTCGCCACCAGGCATGGCAAAGAGTTTTTCGCGCTGTTTTCCGTGTTTGAGCTTTACGCCGCGCCAGCCATTGGCTTCGGCCAGGGCTACGATACGATCAGCGTCACTACCACCAAACGCTTTTTCGTTTGTAATGCGTGTTCCATCGAGATTCTGTCGGTTGTAATCTACAATCCAAACCAAACGGCGAAGTTCGCGTTCACCGGCATCGGGCATGGCTTCGTGGAGTGAGCCTTCGCGAAACTCTGAGTCGCCCATTAAACACCAGAAGGTGGGGTCTTCATCCAGTTCAAACTTGTGGTGCCAAGCGTAGTCATAGGCAAGAGCTGTGTAGAGCGCGTTTACTGGAGGGATGCCCACAGAGCCCGATGGAAAAAAGCGGTACCCGTCAGGATCCGCTTCCGCATGGTAGGACTGGAAAACCGGGTCGCCTTCCGGAGAGTAGTGCCGCAGGTGTTTCATGGCGAGCTTGCGCCGTTCCTCAGACATCCAGCTACCATCTTTTTCTTTGAAATTATGCAAAAGGTGGTTGAGTGCGTGGTCCATCGGTGAAACGTGTGGCTTATTCGCCATATAGTCTTCGGGTCGTTTCATCACTAGGTGGATAGCGGCGAGAATATGTTGCGATGAAGCGCACGCGGAAGGGTGGCCACCGACCTTGGGTTCCCCTTTTTCCTTTTCAATTTCCGGGCGGTGGTTGGCCGCATGGATCATTTCCAAAGCCATGTAAAAAGCCCGGGTGGTAATGCGGTTCAATAGTGCGTAGTCCAGCGCAGGGGCGACTTCAGCTTGCAAAGGTTTCTTTGGGTTTTTCATAGGTTGGGCAGTTTAGCCTGCAAAAATCGGCTTTCCAACTCGAAACCAGGGACGTGAGTTTTGTTTTTCATTCTCGCGTGGGTTTCTGCTAGGATGCCGGCCTCAATGCGAAATACTTTGTCTAAATATCTAATTTTGTACCTTTTTTCAGTGTCTTGGGGAGTTCTTTCTCAGGGCGGAGACTGCCCAAAAGAAATTCTTTTTTCCCAAAGCCCCCTCGTGCGCAGTTTAGAAGCGATCTTTCAGCGTGAGTACGAGCAAGGGCGGGTCCGCAACCTGCCCTTAGACTTGCTTTGGGTTTTTCGTACAGCGGATGCCCTTGAGCTCCTTGATGAAGCGGGACGCAACGGGTTTGCGGAGGGCGGTCTACAAGCTTTTATCACTGAAGTGGAGAATGCCTGCCTGCGTGCTGGAAGAGCCTTATCCAAGTGTTGGACGGGGCCCGCGGACCGGCGTGGGCGTTTTATGAAAAATCTCGCGCTTCGATTTGCCTACGAGTATCAAGTTTCGCAAAGTTCGCAGAATGAGCCCCAAGAACCGCCGGTTCTGCTGCGAGACCCCGGTGCGCAGAGCGAAGGGTTTACCCTGAATGCAGCGGAGGTGGAGAGTATCTTCGGCAGTATTGAGGAATTTCAAGCCCAGTACCGCAAGTACGCGCGTTCTAGGATGGGCACTCGCGTGCCGCACCGGCGACCCGCCACCCAAACCGAAGTGACAAAGTTGAACCAGAAGCTCCGGGGGTTGGGGCTGTCGCCTTTGAAGTCGGGCCACCCCGTTCATGCGATGGACGTTCGCGAGGCCAATCGGGAAGAGCAGCTAAAGATTGCGCTGTCCGTTTTGCGCACGCATAGCGGCGAGAAGAACATCCTCGGTTTCTTGTCTAACGATCGAAAACTAGAGCCTCAAAGGCTGCAGAACGGGTTTGGTTCACTGAACGCTTTTCTCCGAGAGCTGATGATTCAGTCAAAGGCGGAAGGGATCGATATTCCTATTGGAGAAGGGTTTAGGGAAAGCCCGGTCTTGGAATGGTTGGTGCAGACGCAGGCTTTCTATTTAAGTGATTTAGGGTTCGGTCCCGCTGGGTTCCAGACCGAGGATCCTGATGAAAATCTCTATCTGGATCCAGTGCACCCGATGTTGCAAGAAGCGCGATTGGCTTCGCGGTATACAGGGCCAGCTTTTTTTCAGAGACTCACCTATTTGGTGCGAAAAGCTCTGTAATTTAGCTTTCTCCGTTATCGTCGGAGAATTCCATAAAGCGGTTGTACTCTTTGATGTACGCGAACTGGGTCAAATCTTGGATTCGGTCGACGTAGAGTTTGCCTAGTAAGTGATCGCATTCATGCTGAATCACCGTTGCAGCAAAGCCTTCTGCGACGAAATCCTGCTTTTTGCCGTCTTGGTCGAAGGACTTTACGGAGATCTTGTTTGGGCGTTCTACGTAGCCGCGTAGACCAGGAAGACTCAGGCACCCCTCCCAAGCTCCAGAAGTTTCCTCTGTGAGTGGGGTTATTTCCGGGTTTATCAAGACCTTTATGAAGGGCTTGGAGTCCTTTTCAAAATCCCAGAGCATAACGACAAGCTGAATGCTCTCGTGCACCTGGGGTGCAGCAAGGCCTCGGCCATCGTATTCGAACATGGTTTCCACCATGTCCTGGATGAGGGTTTGAATTTTTGGGGACTTAATCTCTTTTGGGGGAATGGGCTCGGCAACCTTCCTCAAAACAGGATGACCCATCACCGCCACTTTTCTCAAGGACATGCAAACCTCATACGTAAGCGTTATTGATCACTTCTCCCAGTCCGCCTCCGCCGGGAACAATGTATTGCTTGTCGTTCAAACCACGTTCGGCATCTCGCTCGGCGCCAGGAATACCATTTAACACACTTTTTGCGCTCAGGCCTCGATCCAACCTCAATGCGTAGATCTGCAAATCTGGAAATTTCCGCGTGATGGACTTCAAGTATTCTGGGGTGACGATCAAATGCAGAGCAATGTACCGCGCCGCGGTGCCTCGCTGGGAATAGATCTGCATCGCTGTTTCAATCGTGGAACCCGTCGCGCCCATGGGGTCGGGGATCACGACAAAGCGCCCGTCCACTGGGCCCCCGATTTTTAGCCCCCCTAAGTTTGTCCCTATCACCTGTTCGAGATCGTTCACTTTGCGGTTGATGGATATATGGTCCTGACGCACCCCTTCGGGCTTCACGAGATAATTATAGGCATCAAAACAGATTTGCGAAGGCACGGTACCTGCCCGGGCAAGATTGACGCAAACTACCTGAGTGCCGGGGTCAATGACGCGGCCTTGGTATTCACCCTCGGGATGGTAGGTTTTCATTCGGCTAGTGAGTGTCGCTAGAATCTGGGGGAACTCAGCACTCGCAGCTGTATGAGCGAGTTCTCCGTAGAGCGTCTGGAGAAGCTGGTTAACCAGCGGTTGTTGAGTGGCTGGGTCACAAAGTCGAGCAAGCATCGTGAACAAAAAAGGGTTGCTCAAAATATGGACATTTTTGCCATAGTGATGGGGAATTTCAGAAAGCCGATACTGCTGGTTTGAATAATGGGGGTCAATGAGCACGTTGGCGCAGGTTTAGGTCAATTTCGATTGACCGTCAAACTGAGCTTTTCTATCCATAGAGGTAGGGAGCACAGCACGCTTATGCAACTCAGCCTTTCGTTAGATGAATATGTCGTTTTTGACCTTGAGACCACGGGTCTCTCGCCTTGGGCGGGGGATGAAATTATTGAAATCGGGGCCATGAAGGTGTTTGGCGATCAGGTCGACGAAGAAAATTTTTTCCACTCCCTGGTCAATCCGCGCCGCCTGATTTCTCCCGAGGCGTCCCGTGTGAATGGGATTACCAACGAAATGGTCGCTAACGCCCCTACTTTTGACCAAGTGTTCCCCCGGTTTTTGGAGTTTGTGGGGGGGGCGCATTTAGTTGCGCAGAACGCCAAGTTCGATATGTCCTTTTTGATGAAGTATATGGTCCAGAACAAAATCAGCCACCCCTTCGAGGTGTACGATACGGTCCAGTTTTCGCGCCGGTGTTTTCCTCAGGAATCGCGCCATAACCTCGACCTGATCTGCCAGCGCCTTGAACTTCAAGTCTCTGAGGGAGATCGACACCGATCCATCGGCGACGTGCGCTTGACTGCGCAGGCGTTTGTCAAAATGCGGGATAGGCTGGGAGACAAGCTCCCTCCCCGCGAAAAGTGGACTATTTAAATTAAATTCATCTGACCGCTTGCCATTGGTTGAGCTTGACGCTATGCACAAATAATTAAGGGGGTTCAATCCATGTACAGTAAACGCATAGCAACGTCTTTGTTTTTGGCTGGAGTCTCGGCGTCCGCATTCGCTGCGGACTACAAGGTCGAAGCCACTAGCTCGGCTTCAGGAGTAAAGCTGAAGTTCGAAACCACGGCTGAACAAACTTCGGTTTGCGTGCTGCAGAACAAGGCAGTCACCTTGGTGCGGCCCGGCGGACCAGCGACGGGTTTGGGCAGCATCACGCTGACTGCTAAACGCAACCTTGCTGACGCCTGTCTCACGGTGCTTGGGCCTCATGTGGGTGAGATAGAGCTACCCTTCGGTGAGGAATTACCGTCGCTTCCCGATGGCGAATATGCCCTTTCGATCAACGGCAGCAAGCAAGGCACGCTGGTAATCGAAAAAGGCTCCGCCTCAATCAAATAATTGTTGGTATAAATAGGTGTAACCCAGGGCAGAGAACGTAGCTCTCTGCTCTAGGTTTGCCGCCCCACCGTGCCCACCTTCGGTGTTTTCATAGTAGAGCACATCGTTTCCGTATTCCTCTAGTCGCGCGGCGGCCTTTCGCGCGTGTCCCGGGTGCACTCGATCGTCTTTGGTCGAAGTCATAAAAAACACTTTGGGGTATTTTTTTTCGGGGACGATGTTTTGGTACGGCGAATACTTGCGAATATACGCCGCTTCTTCAGCAATATCCGGGTTCCCGTATTCCCCCATCCAACTATTGCCCGCGAGTAGTTTGTGGTACCGGAGCATGTCGAGTAGCGGAACTTGGCATATGACGGCTTTGAATAATTCAGGCCGCTGCGTGAACATCGCGCCCATGAGTAAGCCACCGTTGCTCCCTCCCTGAATTCCCAGTTTGGAAGGAGAGGTCAGTTTGCTTTCGATCAGGGCTTCGGCGATGGCGATAAAGTCATCGTACGCTTTTTGGCGGTTTTGCTTGAGCGCTGCTTCGTGCCACTTAGGTCCGAACTCGCCCCCTCCCCGGATGTTGGCGAGGACGTACGCTCCCCCTTTTTCAAGCCAGGCCCGGCCCACGCCTTCTAGGTAATAGGGAGTCATTGATACTTCGAAGCCGCCGTATCCGTAGAGCAGAGTGGGGGTGCTGCCATCGAAGGGCACATCTGCGCGGCGGATGACAAAATAGGGGATAGAAACGCCATCCTTGCTTGTCGCCTCGAGTTGTTCCATCAAAAAGGGAGAGCTATCGAATCGAGCGGGGAGCTGTTTGGCTACCCTGAAATTACCCCGGCCTTTTTCGCCGAAGCCGACCACAATAAGAGAGGCGGGCTGCAAAAACGACTCTGCTTTTACATAGAATCGCGACTCCTTGTCACTAGACGAAACCACTGTGAGCGCGCCATTTACATCCGAAAGCGGGATCTTTTCCTTCTGCACCTTCCCCTTTACAAAGCGAACAAACTCCAAGGTGCTCAGAACGTTGTCCATGATACTCAGTACAAGGCCGTTCGAAGTTTCGTGCACTTCCGCGAGGGAGACTCTTTCCTGAGGTTCAAATAGGACCTGCACCCCACGAGAAGGGTTGTTGAGTTCCACGGATTCCAGTGGGGTAGCTAACAATGTGCCTGCTTTGAAGTTTCCAGCAGGGGTATCCCATTCCTCGCGGAGAGAAAAAACTACCTGTCCCCGAAACAGGGTAATGAGCTCCGTTCCAGTCGGAAAATCGAGCCGAGTAGTCTTTCCGTCTTTTACCAAGTGGTAGGCTGTTTCAAAAAAACTCAGACTTTGGGAGACAACGGTGAACGTAAGCCCATCGCGATCAAAGTGGGAAGCACCTACATTGACGTCTTTGACCTCGGCTTCGAACAAAGTTGCAGCTTCGGAAAGCGGGGTGCCTCGTTTCCACCGTTTGAAGATGCGCGGGTAACCAGAGAGGGTGAGGGAACCAGCACCGTAGTCCGTTGCGACAAGAAGCTCGTCTTTTCCAGCCCATTCGACGGAACTCTTCGCTTCAGCTAGTTGAAAGCCCTCTTTCACAAAGGCTTTTGTCGACATGTCAAATTCTCTGTACACGGCGGCATCGGTTCCACCGCGAGAGAGTGCCAGCATACAGAGCTCGCCTTCCGGATGACAGACCGAGCCTTTGTATACCCAGTTTTCGTTCTCGGCGGTTGCTAGTGCGTCGATGTCCAAGACGGTTTCCCAAATGACTTCGTCTTCGAGGTAGCCCTGGGGTGTGGTACGGCGGATTATCCCTCGAACATGGGTGGCGTCTTGCAAAAAGTTATAAAGGTACCCGCCACGTTGGGTAGGGAGGTGGAGCTTGTCTTTGGCAACAAGTATCTCGTGAATCTGTGCGCGCACAGGGCTAAATCTGGCGTCGTTGCGGAGTTTATCAAGCGTGGGAGTGTTGTGATCTTCGACCCATTTCAGTGCTCGGCCAGAAGTCACTTCTTCGAGCCACAGATACGGGTCGGCATCTCCCGATTGCACACTAGGTCCCATGTTGGTTTTATTCGAGTTGCAAGCAAATAGAAAAAAGACACTTCCCCAAAAAAAACTTCGACCCCAAGCCATCTTGCTTCCCCCTGTTCAATTAATACGCTTTCGCAAATACAGCACGTCGAGAGCTCGGTTTGCCAGAAAATAGGCACTTGCCCGGCTCTTCAGGACCATCCAATGGAATACACCGAATAGACACTTTGAGTTCCGCCAATTTAGCGGCCAAACGTGGATCGTCCGACCAATGGCTCAGAGCAAACCCGCCGTGCACTTCGGGTTTGTCTGGATTTTTGGGCGTAAAAAACGCCTCAAACTCTTTGGGGTCATCGATGCGCTTGGTCACTGCTTCGCGTGCAGCCAGCGCTCTTTGGAAAAGTCCCGACTGAATTTCTTCCAAAATCGAGGCGACAGTTTTTACAAACTGTTCCTTGGGCAAACTCGTTTTATCTCGATGGGCTTTGTCTCTGCGCCCCATGAATACCGAACCGCTTGCCATGTCTCGAGGCCCCACTTCTAAGCGAATGGGAACGCCTCGCTTGATGTGCTGCCAGTTCTTGTCGCCACCGCGCATGTCACGTTTGTCGACCTCGACGCGCACTAGGCCGTCGCTAAAAGGTACGCGGGCGATTTCCTTTGCGAGAGCATCACAGTATTCGAACACGGCAGCCTTTTCTGACTCTTCCCGAAAAATAGGGACCAAAACGACGTGCTTGGGAGCTATTTTGGGAGGGAGCACCAGGCCGTCATCGTCGCTATGGGCCATGATAAGTCCGCCGATGAGGCGGGTGGAAACGCCCCAGGACGTTGTCCAAGCGTAGGCCATCTTGCCATCTTTATCCTGAAACTGGATTTCAGACGCTTTGGCAAAGTTCTGACCAAGAAAATGCGAAGTTCCCATTTGCAAGGCTTTGCGATCTTGCATCATGCCTTCGATAGTGAAAGTTGACACGGCTCCAGGGAAGCGCTCTCCAGCGGTTTTTTCGCCTTTAATAACAGGGATCGCCAGATATTCCTGCGCAAAATCGGCATAGACCTCAAGCATCTTGGCAACTTCTTCCTGTGCTTCCTCGGCGGTAGCGTGGACCGTATGCCCTTCTTGCCAGAGGAACTCGGCAGTTCTCAAAAACAAGCGAGTGCGCATTTCCCAGCGCACCACGTTTGCCCATTGGTTAATGAGAATAGGCAGGTCTCGGTAGGACTGCACCCATTTCGAGTAGGCAGCGCCAATGATCGTTTCGCTCGTTGGGCGCACGATGAGCGGTTCTTCGAGCTCGCCTGCCGGAACCAACGTTCCGTTCGGTCCAGCTTCAAGCCGGTGATGGGTGACCACAGCACACTCTTTGGCAAACCCTTCGACGTGTTGGGCCTCTTTTTCAAAAAAACTTAATGGAATAAAAAGCGGGAAATAAGCGTTTTCATGTCCAGTTTCTTTGAATCGTCGGTCCAATATCGTTTGGATATTTTCCCAAATTCCCATTCCCCAAGGGCGAATGACCATGCAACCACGCACGGCGGAGTTCTCGGCAAGACCTGCTGCTTTGACAACTTCTTGGTACCACTCTGGGTAGTTTTCTTCTCGGGTAGGTTTGATGGCAGTTTCTATTTTTTTATTCATGCGTGCTCTGAAACCTAGTCGGAATCTAGAGAGCGGTCAATTGTGCACCCACGCAGCCAGCCGACGGGTTTCAATGCCTTTTCTTGCGATTCGTACTTGCGATAGCTGCCGAGTTAAAGCGCGTTGAATCAGGGAGGAACGTAGCAAGGAAGGTGCTAACCACGCTCGAACCCAGCTAAGAGGAAACCGTGCCCCCCACAAAGCAAAACGAGTCAGCCATCCAGTGGTACGCAAGACCGCTTGAGCCACGGGGAGGCGTTCAGATTCATACTCGTCCAATACACTGAGGGGCGCGCCTTGTTTGAGCGTTCGGTTCAACAGGCTCGCCAAACACAGAGCATCTTGTATCCCGGTATTCATCCCCTGTCCTCCCGCTGGACTGTGGATATGGGCTGCGTCCCCCGCCAAAAGCACCCGCCCTATACGAAACCTTTCCGTTCTTCGTTGGTTTACGTGGAAACGGGTCAGCCAGGTCGGAGCAGAGAGCCGCATTTGGAAAGGGCAAATTCCGTTGGCCAAACTCTCTAGCTCAGAAAGAAGTAGCGGCGTTTCAGCTTTGAGCAGGTTCTGCAAGGTGATTAAGCGGTATCGGTGGTTGCCCAATAAGGGTATGCAAACCAACGTCCCGTTCTTGGAAAAAAACACCCGAAGGCTACCATCTCCCAGCTCCCAATCTACCTCAACGTCTCCCAGCGCAAACGCTCCTGACATTGCTCGGCCGACAAAGGGGATTTCTGCCAAATGCCGAACCGTACTATGAGCCCCATCACACCCAACCAAAAACGCTGCTCGAACCGTAGTTTCAACTCCGGCGTCATTGCGCACTTTCGCGCTGATGTGCGTGCCCTGGTCCTCGTAGCTTACGAGGGTGGTTTGCCGAGTAATATGCGTAGCGAGTTTATCGAGGTTTTGTTCCAAGAGTTTTTCGGTATCTTCTTGGCTCAAAACCAAAATGTAGTTATGCCGGCTGGGAATCAAGCTCAGATCCAACGCAACGTTGCTGCGTTTGCCGAAATGGAGAAACCCACGCTGGGCCTTCCACCCTTTGGTCGTGAGCTGGTCGACGAGTGTGTGGCCAAAATCGTCCTGGAGCGCTTCTAGAGTCCCGGCTTGAATGGCCAGCGCTTTGGATTGAGGGCTCCTCTCGGACTGTTTATCAATAATAAAAACACGAATCCCTCTGCGCGCGAGCGCTGCGGCCAGGGTTAGCCCCGTGGGCCCCGCGCCCACAACCAAAACATCCGTTTCTTTTTGGTTCATCGTTTTAGATTTAACTGCAAGAGGAGGTGTTTTGCCAAGAACGACGAATAGGTCCGCATTCCTTCCGCGTTAAAGTGCATGTCGCCTGCAATATACAGCTGTTTTGCCGAGTGCTCACAACACTCCCGCATATCCGGTGTGGCGTCAAAATACTCAATATGCAACGAGGAAGCTGCACCACGCACTGTTTCGCTGACTAGAGCCGGCCAAAGCTTGCCGGTGGGATCGGGTGTGAGGTGGTTTAGGTGGGGGTGGTGAGCAAACAGAATTTTTCGCCGGTCTCCCAGTCGCTCAATCAAAACTTCGCCCAGCTCCGTTACCTGTCTTTTAAAGTAGAGAATTTCCCTTTCTAATCTGCGGTAAATATCGGAGTCCGTTTTTTGAAGATAGGCGCGTGGACGAGGGCGAGTGTGGCGTTTGCGTAATCTAGGCAAAGTATAAAACTTGACCCTAAATGCCCCAATGACCTTGTGAAGTCGAGTTGGCAGAGCACGAACTTGATCCATTGCACGCTCTAATTCGAGCGTTTGCACGTCGGGTGCAACTGCGACTGTTCGGCCTTGATCATTTACCTGACGAACGGCTGCATAACGGTAGTTTTCATCAGAAAAGTCCGTTTCGTCGATGTCAACGATGATGAAGTCTGGTTGAAGCAAGGGAATGAGTGTGTTGGCTTGGACCGTGTACAAAGAAACAGAATAGGAACTATACCCCGCATTGAAAATTTGAACGTCCACTTTGGGGTACGTCGACTCCAGAATGGTTTCTAGTTGAAAGGGAATCGAGTCTTGCTCCTGTCCTCCCTGTATGAAGGAATCTCCCAAGAAAAGAATTTTAAACTTTGCAAGGCGTTGCGAATTTCGGTTTTGAGAATATTTTCGGATGCCATTTTGGTCATAGGTATACGTAACGAAAGTACCGTCGGGGAGGAGCGCCTTCTCCGAGCCAGGAATGGGGCGGTGATTTAGGCTGTAAGACGTGTGCAGCGGATTGTGAATAGAAATGAAAAACTTCTCGATCAAAGGATCGCCGAGATAAAGTGCCGCTTCCAGACCAATAATAGAAAGAAGAAACGAAAGCAGCAGCCGTCGGATTCGCACGGGAGCCTGGGTCAGATTCGTTCAGCTATCGTGTACATATTGCCCGCGGGAATGGAGGGCGCCAACTCCGAAAGGCCAGTGGCTTTCAAGGCGGAGAGAGCAGCGCTCTTTAGCGGTGCCGGCATGGGCAACATGCGAGTCCAATAGCGCAAGGGGTAACTGTTTGTGAGTGAGCGTGTCTCTAATACCCGAAAGCCCGCGCTCTCCACTATACGGGGAAGAGTCTTTTTGTTGAAGAGGTAGATATGCTCGACGTCGATAATCGGCGATTTTTCGCGCAGAATTTTTGCCTGGAGCGCATCCACATTATGGGTCACCAAGTACACCAGTCCTCCCGGCTTGAGGACTTCGCGGCATGATTGCAAAAGACTCAAAGGGTTCGTCAGATGATCCAGCGTCTGAAAACAGCAAACCAACCCAAACTCCTGCCCATTTACTGAGCTGCTTCCTTCGAAAAAAGCGTTTCTGATTTTGGTGCGAACACGCTCGCTTGCAACTTCGCGCGCGTGCGAGCTGGGCTCAAAACCGATAACGTCCTTGAGTCCTTGATCCAACAACTCATCTAGAAAAAAACCACTGCTGCAACCGATCTCCATGGCTGCTTCTGACTGGAGGCGCTGCTTGTACTTCTTAAGGGGCTTCCAGTAATCCTTGCGGATGGTGTCGCTGTGCTCAGAAAAGGTCACTGAACTCGCTGCATAGAGATCAAAAAGGTCTTCGTCGGATAAGGTTTGAGCAGAAAATACGAGCCCACAGCCTTCACAACGTACAATGCGGTAGTGCCAATGCTCTGTCACTCGGCGAGCGGAAAATACAGCGGGAGTTAGGTCGTCATCCTTGAAATTTCTGGGGTAAAGTTCTGACAACTGTTCTTTTTCTCTGCAAATCAGACATTGTTTGGTGACGTACTTACGCATTTTACCCTCGCTAAACTGTGGCCGCAGGTTTTCGCGTCGCTGCGAACTTATCCATTTCGCTGGCGGTCGTGATTACCTGATTTCCTTGTCGAATGGAGCGCCGGATAAACTTGGGGCGCGCCTTTGCTTCTTCAAATACCTTACCTACATATTCACCCAGGACAGAGAGCCCGAGCATATTGATTCCGCCGAAAAACAGAATCAAAATTATCACCGTGGCAATACCGTGGGGAATGGTCGGGTCCACTAGTTTTGCGATGATTTGCCCAATGAGTGCGGCAAAAGAAACCGCGGTAAAAACAAAACCCCCGTACATGAGCATTTCCATGGGGGCGAAGCTAAAACTGAAGATCGCCTTACGCGCCCACCAGAAGTTTTTTCGCCAGTTATTAGTGGTGACTCCAAACATGCGTTCGGGGCGGACGTAGTCGACACCTGTTTGCTTGAACCCTACCCAAGCGCGCAACCCTCGCAGAAACTGATCTGTTTCCTTAAATTCTAATAGGCGATCGACGACCTTGCGATCGATGAGCGAAAAATCGCCCGCATCTACAGGGATGGGGACATACGCGAGCTTTTGAAAAAGTCGGTAGAACAGTTTGTAACAAATCTGGAGCGTCCAGGTGGCTTCTCGGCGGACGCGCCTTCCATAAACGACATCGTATCCTGCTCGCCATTTATCAAAAAACTGCTCAATCAGCTCTGGGGGATCCTGAAGATCTCCGTCTAAAAGAATGACCCCGTCGCCAGTCGACAGGGACATGCCATCCAAAAAGGCGCTCTGGGACCCAAAGTTGCGGGAGTGTTCTACTGCCAAGACGTGTGGGTCGCGGGCACAAATCTGGGCGAGCACCGCGTCGGTATCGTCCGGACTCGCATCATTTACAAACAGGATTTCATAATCAACTTTGAGTTTGCGAAACACTGCAGTTAATCGCTCGTACATGATCGGAATCGCCTGCGCATCGCGGTAACAGGCAATAATGGCAGACAAGCGAAGGAGTTTATGGTGAGGCTCCAGTGCCATGGCCTGTGGAGTCGCGGGGTGCGATCGCATCCACTCCGCGGTTTCCAAAAGCCCTGTTTTTAGCGGGGTGGAGGCTTTCCATCCTAGCACTTCGGCAGCAAGTGAAGGGTCCGCATACCAATCCGCGAGGTCCCATTTTCGCTCGGGCATGGAACCCCAATGCGCTTTTTCTTCAATTCCAAACGCCTCACGAGCGGTTTCTACCAATTCTCCAATAGTGGTTTTGATGCCGGAACCGATATTGATCGAGGCCCCAGGAGCTTTCTTTACGCCTTCAGTAGCGGCAAGAACTGTCGCTTCGATAAGGTCCGTGCAATACACGAAGTCGCGGGAAATATTTGGCGAAACAAGAGGTGGAAGCTTTTTTTGCAGCGCTTTTTCAATGAGCTGGGGGATAAGGCGATCCCACTCTTCCCACGGACCATAGGCAGAGTAGTAACGCAAGTTAATCACCGGTTGTTGGCGGTGTTTGCCAACATACTGGATTAAGTAAGCTGCTGAGATTTTTGAAGCTGCATAATGACTATTGGGAAGAAGGGGGGCGGATTCTTTCGGTGCAGTGCAGTTGGTCCCATACTCAGAAGAGGATCCAGCGTGTACAAGTGCCGCAATACCAGCTTGTTCGGAAACATTAAGAATGTTGAGCAGTCCTCGGACATTGGTGTCGAAAATCCGCATTGAGTCTGACTGCCGGGAGTACGCGCCGTAAGCGGCGAGACAGAAGACAGTTCTAAAGGGGATCCGCTGGAAGAGTTTTTCGACGTCCGCCGAGCTGCAAATATCACACCGCAAGACGTTGTCGACAGAGAGCCCAGCCAATCGCCACGGAATGAAATTTTGGTGAGTTATCGCGTAACAATCCGGACGGACCTTCAGGATTTCGCGAACGAGATTTGCCCCAATAAAACCAGAGCCACCAAAAACCGCAATGGGCCCTTCAAGGCGAAGTATCTCGTCGGTTAGTCTACTCATCTTTCGTCTCTAAAAAACGGCAAAGCGAATTTGCTAAGGATGCCCCAGCGAGTCCGTTTTCCTTTAGGTGCCATGTTTGAGAGCCATACTTTCCAGAAGGGTAACCGGAGGCTGATAGTGGCAGAAATCGAGCGGGATGCGGGAGTTTTCCGAGAACCAAAGCCGCTACGGCCTGGCCAAGCCCACCCGTGGCATAGTGTTCTTCCAAAGTCACAAGGCGTCCCGTTGAAGCAATCTTTTCCAGGACAACTTCGGGGATTTCTTTCAGTGGTAGGCGGCTAATGGACAAGACTTCAATGGAGTTTTTCGGAAGAGATTCCAGCGCGGCCAGGAGTTCTCCCACAACAGGCCCCACCGAGAGCGCCACTGCGCGACTTCCGTGCGCGAGGGTGCGCCAAACCGGAGAAGAATCACTTCGAGTTTGGGACAAAGCTTTACCTAGGCGCAAGTAGATGGGCCCCGGATGGGCAGCCGCCCACTGAACGCTGTCGGCGACATCTTCGGCAAATGCGGGAACAGCAATCTGCATGTGGGGCAGTAGGGACATGCACGCGATATCCTCCAGGGCATGGTGAGTCGCACCCATAATGCCGTAACCAAAACCACCGCCGTTGCCGACGACACGGACGGGGAGTTTATGCAAGCAGACGTCGTTGCGCAGCTGTTCGTAGGGGCGCAGGGTAATAAAAGGGGTGATGCTATACACCCAAGGGCGAAAACCTTTCGATGCCATACCAGCCGCAACAGAAACCATGTTTTGCTCTGCGACACCCGTATTGATAAACCGGGGCCCGAGGCTATCTCTCAACGGCTCCAGCGCTTTGAATCCCAGATCTCCAGACAAGAAAACGATCCGTTCATCGTTTTTTGCAGCTTCGGTGATGGCGGCTACAAAAAGATTACGCACGCGAACCTGCTTTGGGGGAGTGTAAGAGATGTTCTACTGCTTGGTTGTAAGCGTCGGGCGTCATCGGAAGGTAATGACAATCGACCGTGTTTTCCAGGGCGCCCAAGCCTTTGCCTTTGACGGTCTGGCAAAGCACTGCTGCGGGTCTCTGGGAGCCTTGGAGGTCTACCGCTTGCCGCACCCGTGTGAGGGAATTGAAGCAATGCCCATCGGCTTCATAGACATCCCAACCAAAAGCTCTAAACTTGTCCGAAAGTGATTCCAGCTTCATGACGTCTTCAGTGCGGCCAAAACCTTGTAGCCCATTGCGATCTACCAAAAGGCGCAATCGGTTTAGTCCGTGGTGAGCGGCAAACAAAAGCGCTTCCCAGGTACTGCCTTCGTTCAGTTCCCCATCCGATGCGACACAAAAAACCTGAGAGTTTTTCCCTTGGAGTTTTTCGGCAAGCGCGACACCTGCGCTTAAAGAAAGGCCGTGGCCAAGGCTGCCTGTGGCAAAAGGAATTCCCTCAAGTCGATTTGGTGGCGGGTGTGCGGCGAGAAAGGTGCCATCCTGGTAAAAAGTTTGAATGGATTGTTCAGAAAGTTGGCCCGCTTCTGCTAGCAAAGAATAAAGCGCGGCGGCAGCGTGGCCTTTCGAAAGAATGAGTGAATCCTCGGGCCCCATCCAGCCAAACCGCACAAAGGTGAGAATTTCGGCGCAAGAGAGCGACGCCCCGACATGGCCTGCGGAAGCTTGGTAATACATTTTTAAAAATCGCAGCTGAATCGAGCGGCATTTTTCTCGAAGCAGGCTGGTTTCGGGTTGCATGCAGAGGAATCTCACCGACCACAGTCATTGAGTCAAGGACACAAGCTCTCAGAGAGCTGCGCCAAAAACGCCCGTTGCCAGTCGACGGAAGATAGGGTAGCTGAAATGTCGAAATGATTAATATCATTAGTTTTTCCATTACCAGCCCAGCTATTCGTTATTCTTATCTTTTTCTTGGGTTCGCAACGGTTTTATGGGGAATAGCGTGCCTGTTTTCGGTGCGAGGGTTGGAGGCGCGCGACTGGGCTTTTTGGTTCCTGCTGCTTGGCTTTAGTCCCTTACTGCTTCGCCCCGATTCCACGTCCAAAAATGCGCGCTTTTTGTCCTGCATGAGCGGGTTGTTTCTTTTAAGTTTTTTTGTGACCGGTATTGGGCTGCTCTGGCCCACTCTGCTGGGGAAAATAGCGATCATTATTCAACAAGCTTTTCCGGCCTACCAGACTCCCATCGCCATCGCGTGGGGTATTGGGATCGCGGGCCTGCAAGCCGTTATCATCTACGGCGGAACCCGGTGGTTGGCCGGGAAGCAGCTGTCCAAAACGGAAGCGATTGGAATACTGCCACTGCTGCTGTTTATTTTCGGGCTCAACGAGGCAGAGACTGTTTTTTTTCGGTTCGGACAGGGAAGCTGGAACTTGATTTATGCTACTGCCTTGGTGTTTTGGTTTCGCACGGTTTATTCCAAATCCCAGAGCGAAACGCCTCTGGCGCAAACCTGGGGGTGGCCGGACTTTGTTTGGCTGGGATTTTTCACCTTTCTGCTTCGCCTTCCTCTCACTGCCGAATCGGGGGTGATGCTCCATCATTGGAGCTACTACCTGGGACCTATTGAAACGTTAAAGCAGGGTGGGGTTCTGCTGCACGATACTCCTAGTCAGTACGGGTTTTTGAGCATTCTTCTGCCCAGTTTCTTGCCGTTTTCGAGCGCGGATAGTTTTTGGGTCGCACTCGGCTTGGTGCTGTTATTGCAGTTTGTATTAGTTTATGGCGCGATTCGAGGTTTGCGATTTTTTGCGGGCGACAAGATTTTGCCGGGAGTATTGGCTCTGGTGTTTGTCCTCTTTTTGGGCGGATCTCGCTATCGCAACCTCGGGGTTTTCGAAGCGCCCAGTACATCGGGGTACCGTTTTTTGTGGGCGTTTGCTCTTTGCCTCTTGTTCCTGCGCGAACGGCGCTCGATTGGTCTATTGTCCCTGATTTTTGCGATTGGAGTGTACTGGTCCGCCGAAAGCGCCGTGTACTGCTTGTTTGTGTTGTTTGCTACTTATATCGCCCACCTTTTTCAATGTCGGGGAAAACAGTTTTTCCCGCCGTGGTTTGTAGGTCCGCTCCTGGCAGCGGCGGTTAGCTTCGGCGTAATAGAAACTGGGTACCGTTTGGTGTTCGGCATTGCTCCGGACTGGATGAGTTATATCGAATACCCACTCGTGTATGGAGGCGGATTTGGATCGATGCCGGTACATTTTTTTTACGGCACTACGGCGAGCTTGGTGGTCAGTTTAGGGGCCTTGGCTTTCTTATTGAGGGCAGTGGCATTTGAGAAAGGGACGCTTGTTAGTCCTGGAGCGTATGGGGTAGTTGGGTTCGTGTTTGCGACGTTGACCTATTTTATCAGCCGTAGCCACCCTTCGAATATTCTCAACCTGTTTTGCTACTACACGCCTCTGCTATTGATTTTGGTGGATAAGGCGAAACTGAGTCGCACTGACAAGCAGCTTAGGACTTTTTTGTTTATGCTCTTTGTTGCACTTTTCCTGTGCACTTTCCCACGGTTTTTGGATCTAGGGCCTCGACTTTGGTCCGTGGCTAAAATGCCCTTAAATGCTTCAATGGATGATGTCCTGGATCAACCCGGGGGGATTGGGCTTATGGAAGATCTAAAGCTTCCCTCCAATCGTCCCGTTTTGGACTTTTCGGTTTATTTTCCGGAACTACGGCTGAAGTCAGTGCCGTACACTCCATTCTACCCTGCCTATCCCATGAGTCAGTTTGCACTGCTTTCTCCCGAGCGACAAAAAACCTACCTCACCCGCTATTACGCAAAGCGCCCTTTGCCAGATTTTACGGTAATTCACCGCAAGCCATTCGAGGATCGATGGCTTTATAAGGTCATACACGAGATGTACACACTCACCGGGATTCGGGAGGTAGAAGGAGATCGGTTCCGCGTCATTGAAGAATTTCAGCGAGGTGGAGCCACAGCTCCCAAGTAGATCCCACCCAATGCACAAACCCAAAAAAACACGGTGATTGCGCTGAGTGAACGGCTCGAATTTCGGACGCCGTGAATCAAGTACCCCATCAAAATACAACTGGCGGGAAACAAGTATCTCCCCTGTGGGGACATAGCCCCCGAGAAGGACGCCCAATAGTGCATAAAAAAGTTTGCTACGACCACACTGGCGAATCCGAGGTGCCACGGACGTGCGGTGCTTTTTTGCAATAGAGAGCGAGTGAGGAAGTACAGTCCCGTGGGTAGGAGCAGCAGTTTCCAAATCCAAAAAACAGGCGTGGGAAACGCTTGGGTAAAGTACCCGAACACACCAAAGGCGCTATTGAGAGATAGTCCGAGGAATGTTCGCGACAAAACGGCCGCGCCACCGGGAGGATCGGGGTAGATTTGGGAGAGCGCGCTAAAGCCCAAGAGGCTACCGTACTTTGCCGTGTTCACTGTGTAATTGTAGTAGAACCAAGGCACGACGGAAAAAATGCCTGTGGCTAAAACCAGGGCGCGCGTGCGCAGGTTATTGAGAATCAGAAGAGGCAGCGGCAGAAGACAGTAGTAGTTGAGTTTAGATGTCATCAGCAAAACCACGGAAAATGCTATCCACGCTAGATTTTGTTTTCTCAACGCCCAGACTAACATTGCCATGACGCTAACCCCCATGGCGTCCAGGTTTACGTAGGATTGCGTGTAGGTAATTTGCGGCAGGAGCCCGATTGTGGAAAACGCTCCTAGTTGAATACTAAATCGATAAGGGTGCACTAGTAACAGGAGAAAAACCGCAAAAACCGCAAACCAAACAAGGCCACCCAAGCGTGCCGCTAAAACGGCGCCGGATTTAAACTGCGGTTTGGGATGTTCCATATCTAGGAGGGATGGATCGATTCGAGATGCCAACCAAAGACCAGCTGCGTACGGGACATACGGTGCCGGGTGAAATAGAGCGTACGAATAGGCGGGTTTATACTGGTGCTCGTTCTCCAGTGTGAGAAGTTCACCTCGCGCTAGCGCGGTGACCATGACCATGTGTCCCACTTCATCGGGGGCGTTGAGTGGCGCAATGGTCACAACACTGACCAGTCGAAACAAGAGTAAAACCGCTGCTAGAGCTGTTAGTTTTTTCACTCCCCCGACCTTAGCCTGCTTTTCCTTTTTTGGGTACGCGGTACCTAGCCTTGAAGCCCAAACTGGTTTGGACCAAGTAAGTGCAAGAATTAAGGCGGTGAAGCCATAGTGCACCGGGCCGTTATTCTGTGGCTTGCAGCGTGTTAGAATTTTCCCACTTCACTCAAATGAACTACGATAACGAAACTAAAGTAGCTCCCCAGCCGATAGACTTGGCAACGGGGGACTCCTCTCGATCAGCGGGATTGTACGTAAAGTCTATCCGTTCGGACATCACGACGCGGCTGTTTGCAATGCGGGTAGATCTTGAAGCGATTTTGTTTCGCAAGAAGGAAACGCTTCGACAAGAAGTGCGCAGTTTTATGGAAGAAATTGAAAAAAAGAAGACCAAGCTAAACTTCAACGCAACGGATGTGACCACTTCCGTGGTGGAAGACCACCGAGTGGGAGGGGTGTACTCCTTTATCATCGGAATATTCGGGTACGAGCGCCGCGTTCGGCGGACCCGATCGACGCTATCTCGGCAGCTCAACACCCGTGATGTTTCGGCTCAAATAGAGCGTTTTATCGTCGAGTCCCAGTCAAGCTTCGAGAAAAGGTTTGGCAAGATTGCCGATGTCGAAGAAACGGTAATTAGTTGCATCAAGCTAGCCACTGATCAGCTCTACCCGGACGAAATCACGGTGTTGAAAATGGCAGTTCGTAGGGCGTTGTCGAGAGTGGCTCTCAAGCCATGGTATGTTAAACATGTTCCCACCAGTCCGCACTTGATCTTGCATGACCCAGCTGAAATCGCGGCAGCTTCCGAAAGCGCTCAGACCAATCTAGATCGAGTGTATTCGGCGTTGGTTTCCAAAGCGAACGCAGCTCGCAAGAAGTTTGAAAAAGACATCGATCTGGTGCTCGAGCGCTTGAGCGAAGAGCTGATCGCTGCATGTTTGGATCGCAAAGAAATGGAGCAGTTGCTTAAGTCCGCTCTGAGGGAAAAAGAGGCCACAGCGGAAGCGTTGATGCGCAATCAGTTCCTGGCTGATCCTAGTGCGCGCGTGGTCATTCCAGTCGGCCCCGACGAAATACGGCGTGCACTGCTAGCACACCCACATTCAAGAACATAAACAGAAGCACACTGATCCAAGAAACAGCCCTGTCTCGGGGCTGGTTTGGATCGGTGAAGACGAGCTCAGATTCGAAGGCACCGGCGGGCAGGCCTACCTTTAGGGCCTGGCCAGGCCGGGATAGAATTTGAGAGCTCTCGCCGGATATAGAATGGATTCTCCAATTTCTATGATGGTTCATGTTTAACTGGACTACTTCTGCCCGTCCCCTCACGGAGGGGTTTAAGAGCCGAATTCGATTCCAGGACAGACGCTGAACTGTCCAATCGGCAGGGAAATCTGGGAATAGAGGGCCCTCTCGAACAACTCCGGGGAGGCTGAGCGATGGGGCGGGATCGTCGCAGTTAAGAATTCCAACGGAAGATTCCAATGAGGCAAAGCGCTGCCTGGATCGAGTGTCTTTCCAATCAAACTGGTTCGAAATGGAATGGGTTTTAACTTTGGCCGGATCTGCTGAAAGCGAAGCCATTTTTAAAGCGTTGAATACGCAGAAACCCGCAAGGGGAGCGATGATAAAAAAGACCCTCGTTTTGGTGAGGGCCCAGGATTTCATGGCCCAGGTTGCAAGCAGGAGCGCAGCGGGAACGAATCCGATCAAAAATCTAGAGGTAACCCGAACATTCGAAAAAACCGGAGTGTATTGATGGAGCGCGTCAAACGGAGATAAAAACGGCCATCCCAGAGCCCGAAAACTGCCGATGCTCAAAAGGAATTGCAATGCGCCACAGAGGAGCAGAGGCCAGTAGTCCTTGGGAACTCGAGTGATTCGCATGCAGCCGATGGCGAAAAATAAAAAGAGCACTGGCCCGATGAACATTTGGTATTCCCACGGGCGGTACTCAGAAACGAACAAAGTCCCCGGAACAAACAAGAAAGTAATTAGGCGCAGGGGGTTTTCAAAAACCAGCGGCGTTGTGCGAGGAAAATCGCGAATGTGGTCTAGGGCGGGAAGCAGAAAAAAGGCGAGCGTTCCAAGGCTAAGTATCAGGGTTGAGCCAAAATGGGCGCTCAGACCTAGCGCTTTTTTCCAGGGGGTTCGACGGAAAACGAGTTCTAGGGCGAAAAAAATCGGCACGCAAAGGTAGAAATAGACAAAAAATCCGTAGCTGTGGATGCCGGCGACTAGAGTCAGCAGGTAAAACCCGATGAGGTGTCGCAATCGTCCCGTGGAGAGCCACCGTCGGATGCATAGAAAAAAACCAGGCACTAAGAAAAAACTCGTGAAATAGGCGTGCATTTGGCCAAGATGGCCGACGAAATATCCGTTTAGCGCCCAGGCACAAGCGAACAGGAGAGCTGTCGGACGGCCGAAGCCGTAGTCCCGCCACAGCTGTGCAAACAGCACAAACCCGGCGCTCATCCACAAGAGCACCATGACTTTAAGTCCCGCGACAGGTCCGAACAGAAAATACAGTGGGACGCTGGGGTGGTAGAGCGGTAGTTGAGAGTTGCCGAACAGGGGTGACCCACCACAGAAAAATGGGTTCCACGCATTGGATGTGTCCCCTACTTGGTGCCACCAGACAGCTACCTGCGCCCAGGAGGCCATCGTGTCGTAGTCCCCCCAGGTCATGAAATTCCAGTACAGGGCGTACGGCACTAACCACGCAACCAACGCGAACAGGTAGTAAAGCATCGACGGCAGCATAGCTCGTTTCGGTGCAGAATGTTAAGCCTGGCGCTTATCTCCAGGGTGCGCCGCGCCAAGTTTTTGGAAGCGGCAAGTCATGTCATCTTTTTGCCTGTTTATTTCAGCGCTTTTTCTGCGGAGATCCCGGTGGCGTTTTTCCATGATGCCCCGAATCAAGTTCTTTTATTTTGGGGCGTTGCACTTCTGCATTTTTGGTTCCCCCAAAACCCTTATGCAGCACTGACCCGCAGCGTCATCAGAATTCGCTTTATTCGTCGATTAGCAGACAGAGAAGACGATGTTCAATCGACGATTGACATACTGCGTCACACTTGCTGCGATTCTGGGCGGGTGTGTATCAGGGCCGAAAGAGCGGCCGCAAATCACACACGGTGGGCTCACGCCTACGGAGTGGACACGCACTCCTGTGCTTGCGCAGAAGGATTTCACTGGGCAGACGCTTGCACTGATTTCTCACGCCAAGGCCATCAGCAGCAAATTCAGCGATTCGCCAGATTGGCACTCGCGACTACGAGCCGAGTTCGACGTGGCAGCTAAGGGAGACCTTGGACGATTAACCCACGACGCTCAGATCGCGGGATGGTGTTCGGCATATCATGATCCGAAGTGGCTACGCCCAGCCGTGATGGATGTTTACGTTCGCGAGGGTAAGGCTGTTTTTGTTGTCACTCACCGCAGCACCGATCGCGATGATCTATTGCATAGAATTCGACGGAAGGTGGCCGCGGATACGTTCCAAATGGTTCCAGCAGCGCCGACGAACTTGCCGCTGGCGGCGCTATTGGATACCTCTCCCAAACAGGGTTATGCGCAGCTGTATTCCAAAGCGCTTAGAAACACGACGTCCGCAGAAGCACCTCAGGAGTTTGATCGCATGCTGACTTGGCTCAAGCTCGTGCCGGTGCCAGACGGCACTTTGGTCCTCTATACAAAAGAAGTGTGTATTGACCAGGATCGGTGTAGCTCCACTTGGAAAGACGACCTCATTTACGGAATGCCCTTGGGGTACTGTCGATTCGAGTGGAAACCGTGATTCGATCGAGCGGGCACCGAAGTGCCCCCCGATCGCACTCAACAAAAAACTTTCTACCAATAGTGCACGGCGATCAAAGAACCTAGGTGTGCGCTATAGCCCCCGGCTTCGCCAATGCCGTGGTACTGATAGTGCAAGCTGACGTCCCATTGCCGATCCGCGCTCCAAACGGCGCCGAGCGCAAGGGGCACAGTGAAGGTGGTGGTGTAGGACGGCACGACGGTGCCGATGGTGGGAGAGAGATATAGTTCTGAACTGCCATTGGAAACTCGGAGTTTGGCTACAGCACGCAGTGCCAGGAGAGGGGTTACCTGAAACAGTGGCCCCATCACGAGCTCGGTTTGCCACCGGGCTGCCGTACCACCCGTGTAAAAGGTCGTGTCGGCGCCGAGCTTAAACTCCGCTGCGATGGTCGGTGTGAGTTTTTCTCGATAAAACAAAGAGGCACGGGGTGAAATAACAAAGCCTAAGGTCGAGCCGTACCCATAACCCGAACCAAAAGTCAGGCCGAGCAATCGTTCATCCGATTGGTGAATCTGGTAGGAAACTGCGGTGGGAACCGGAGACCAGTGGAGGTTCCACTTTTCGCTGAGAGAGCTCGTCCAAAAAAACGGAAGCGGCAGGGAGATCGACGCACTCGCCCGAGTGCTGTCTTGAAAGTACCCAAAGGGGAGCAATGTGCTCCAAGTAGCGACTTTGGGTGGTAGTACGTACGGGCGATCGATCTCTGTACGAGGGTATTCGGCCAATTCGGGTGCGCTCGCGCAACCAGACAAGATCGCCAAAAGTAAGACCGCAAGAACTGGAGTCAGACCATGTTTTTTCATTTCATCCATCTCCCTGAAAAAGGAGCGCGACTGAAGCATGTTTGTCGTTTTTTTTTTTTTTTTTTTTGGGGGGGGGCTGTCTGGGGGAATTGGCCGGACTTTTTTTCGGTTTTTTTGGTATTTCTAGGTACTTACCAGGTGTTGGAGCCTCCAAGTTTCAACAGTCTACATCGGGCGCTTACTGCCCACGCTGTCCCACAAATGTCCCACGTTTTGTGCTATAAAGCCGCGCTTATGAAACTAGAGGGTTTGCATTTCCAAACGGTGGTGTACGCGTTGCTTTTCAGCACTCTAGCCCCTGCCAAACTTTTGAAAGCGCTACCTCGGCCCACCTGCGATAAATTAATCCTCCTTGCCCACGATCCCGTTATGCGTCGTGATTGGATGAACGACCTTAAGGGAAGAGACCACGAATTCTGGGATTACATTGATTCCGTTCTTGAGTATTCGCTTCAAGATCCCTCACAATCTATTCCCAGCTATTTCGGGGGAAATATTCCGTCCTCACATGTTCTTCAACTGATGGGATTGAACTACAGACTAGGGCAGCTGAACTTAGGGGCGTTCGACTCTTCTGCGCTGCGTTCGCAATTGAAAGGGAGGTGGTCTGAAAAAGTTCTAATTGTTGTGCATCAAGATAAGGCCCTTCAAAGAAAAACTGCAAACTGGATGAAAAAAGATAAGTTTAAGAACGCCCCTCGACTTATTCTCTTTTCGGAAGAGTTCCCCGTGCGGTCTAGGGTTCTGCGCGAGCAGGCCAGCTTACTGGAATACTCTATGAATGGAGAACATGGCTCAGTGGTAAATACGTCAGAGATCCATGTTGTCGGCGGAAATTTAGGAAGTTGTTTGAACCGAGCTATTTTGAACGCGGCAACCAACGCGCTTGGATTTCATCCCTCGATATCTATCCATCTTTATATGGGCTTAATTTATGGTGATTCAAAAGAGCTTGCGCGACTCCATTCTGGAAAGTCGTTAAGTCACGGGCAGTGGCAGTTTTTAGCTGAATTAGCGGTTCTTGGGCACTTTCAAATGGACCGAGAGAACTGGAGTCGCCCCGCGTTGGTTGAATCGGCATTGCCTACATTTAGATTTCAACGCAGAGACGGACGACTACTGAATATCATTTTTCATGATGTGGATTAGCGAACCCAGAAAGGCTACCTACGGTGGTTGAAAGTCATTGCTGTCCCACAAATGACTCGATCCACCATGAAGAGAGAAGAGTGGATAATTTTCAGAAATGGTGGGCAGTATAGGGATCGAACCGCAAAACACCAATGATTTGGTGTTTTGTGATGACTTGTCGAAGTTAAGTAATTTTCAGGAATGGTGGGCAGTGCAGGGATCGAACCTATAAAACATGCCATTCAAGGTATGTTTTACCCTCAAGCTTCGGAGGGTTGACTCCCTCAAAAACGTAAAGTGTGAATTTCTCACACTAATTCAATAAAACCCAAGAGTTGTCCCTCGTTCGTGACTACGGTCATTGACGGTCCATAACGGGCATTTACGGCCTATACTGTCCCACAAATGTCCCACGCTCCCTATGCGACTTGAAACTTGCCCCCTGCCCAAATAGCTTCAGGCCGATGGAATCGGAAGCAGCTGTTCTCAAGCTAGTGGCATCTCGCCTAAATGCGGTGGGTATTCCGTACATGGTGTCTGGATCTATGGCGCTCAACTTCTACGCCACGCCCAGAATGACTCGAGATATTGATATTGTGGTTGAGATTCAACCCAATAGAATCGAAAGCTTGTTCCACGCTTTTCGGGTCGATTTCTATATTGATGACGAGATGATTCGAAACGCGATTCAACACGAAATTCCCTTTAACATTGTCCATCTAAGCTCAATTACGAAGGTCGATCTCATTCCTCGAAATCAAACGGCCTTCCAACAGAGTTCTTTTCAAAGAGTGAAGTTCCTGCCGTTTGAAGGGGACAAAATCGCAGTGATTTCTCCAGAAGATCTCATTCTCTCAAAACTTATTTGGGCGAAGGATTCTTTATCTGAATTTCAGTTAAGGGACGTGAAGACGCTTTTAGATATTACCGGACTGGATATGGCCTATATAGCCCAATGGGTATCTCGGCTTGGCTTAGACGAACCTTTTTTGCTGGCAAAGAAATGAACGATACTCACCCCCAAATTGCTGCTCTATACAATGCGATGTTTGCGCGCCTTTCTCATGAGGAAAGGGCAATGAAGGGGTGCTCAATGCATGACTTCTCCAAGAAGATTGCATTGAGCCAAATAGAATCACCGGAAAAAACTCAGGCTGAAGTAATGGTCGAGCTCTTTATTCGATTTTATGGGCAAGAATTTCAGGGGATTCGTTTAAAGCAGGTTCTGAATGCCATTCACCAATACCATTCCGCGCAGCCAGTCGGTTCTATTAAGTCCGAGGACTCTAGCCTCAAAAATGCCGTTCGTTCTACCATAGGGCTAGAATTAGACGGTCCATAACGGGCGATTGCGGTGGGTGATGCGGAACATCGTGCCAATTTATTGACGTGTTCAACCCGTCTACGAGTGCCCAGTTCTTGGGTACGGCCCTTGTAGCGAAACAAGTAAATCGGTAAGGGGGCTCGATGAGAAAAAGTTTTATGCTGGCCGCTGTTTTAGGCTTAGTGTTTTCGCACCCCCCCTGATGGCGGAGGTGGAGGACGACCACCGAGCAAAGCAGAACGTGATTGCGAAGGAGGTTCCAGTAGTAAAGCTGGTGGGAAAAGTGCGCGAGCTTGGCGCCTCTTTTGGCGATAGCTTGCCATATAGAATTTCCGTAAACGGCAAAGAAACAGAACTAATGGGTGCGGGTTCAGAGTTCTGGGACAAGATGAAGCAACTCGAGGAGTCAAACTCTACCGTTGAACTCACGGGTTACGAAACCACTTATCGGACGCGGTACACCAGGGAGATTCGCAAAGCATTCAAAGTGACGGGTATTAAAGATTTGGGACAACAAGAAGATAAGACAGAAATCGTGGACAAGAAGGGGAAGAAACCCCCAGCCAAAGAAAATCCTGTCATCTTCAAAAAGTTCAGACTTTCTGACTTTGTAGCCGCTAAAGAAGCCACGGTCCACGTGTCGGAAGGAAAACTTCAAGATGCCGTCACCACTGCAAAAGAATTGGGCTTTAAACTGTCTTATGTTTCGAAGCAATCACCTGTCTTCATGATTGAAATCCCATCGGGTGTGACTGCTGCAAAACTGCGCGCGCTTGCTAAGGACGACAATGTTGCTTCGATCCAACCGACGACTTTTGCAAGTCCGGAGTAGTCCGGCAGGCGGGTCTCTTCCTACTGTTCGGTTAAAGGATGGCTCGCAGGTGATAATCCTGGCCGTAAGTTAGTGGGTAGCGAGGCGAGGCGCTTTTTGCAGGAGCTCTGAATTTACAAGTTCCGTTAGGTCCATTTTCCAGTCCTTGGAATTCAGAGGAATACTTTAGATGGCATCCCTACCCAACTTCTCGAATAGCACTGCTAGCCGTTTATCGAGTTAGAGTATGACGGATAATTTCCTACCGACGGACGAGACCATTGGTCAGCGATATCCCACGCCGGACGCGATACAGTCACCGCCCCCTTCTGGTATCTTTGTGCGGTAAGTCCAACCATCGGTTCTTAACGGCGTGCGACATTTCTGATAGAAACACCGCATGTCAAGGCCACCAATCGACTGGGACAAGCTAACCCCCGAAGAGCGCAAGGCTATGGTCCAAACACTCCTGGAAGGGGAGAAAAAACACCGGTCACCTACGCTCGATGACATTCCTTTCTCCATGAAGGTTTTGGCGCTGTTTGGGCTGCCAGCTGAATCAAACCCAAACGAACTAGAACGCGCGCCCCTGATCACCTACCTCATGATCGGGACCTGCGCCGTCGTTAGCTATCTCTGTTTTCATAACGAGGAACTCTTCACGTCTTTGGCCATGTACCCCAGCCAGTTTTGGCGTTTCGGGGGCTTGAACTTTCTTTCCTGCTTCTTTGTGCACGCAGGCTGGACGCACCTTCTGTCGAATATGTATTGCCTGTTCGTCTTCGGGGATAACGTGGAAGATGTCATGGGGAAGGCGAAGTATGTGCTGCTTTTGATCGCAGCTACTTTCCTTGGGTCTCTGGTCTCGCTCATTTTTGGGGAAATGAGCGCAATCCCGCACGTGGGTGCGAGCGGCGGAATTTTTGGAGTCATGGTGTATTACTTACTACGCTTTCGCTCCGCCAAATTTACTTACTTTTTTTTCTTTCAGTTCTTTCATGTGCCGGCCATCGTGGTGCTTGCTATCTATTCTTTCTCCCAGGTCACGGGAGTCTTTGCGCAGTTGCAAGGAGGCAGCGAAGTTGATGCCCTTGCGCATCTCGGCGGTGGTCTGGCGGGACTTTTCTTCTGGTTGTACGAAAGGCGTCCGAAAGACGAATCCCCATCGGATAGGATTCCTTGGGCCTAGCATGTAATTCATGCAGCCCTATCTTCCGATTCCCAGTCTGGAAAGAGCAGAACCGCTGGGTGGATGTGAAGAACCTTTGCTAAAGCTTTTGCCCGTTCTACACCCAGGCTAATCCGATTGCTCTCGAGACTAGAGATGGTGGCTTGAGTCAAACCAGCCTTATTCGCCAATTGATTTTGAGTGAGTTCGTTTTTTTCGCGAAGGATGGCTAATATCTCTCCAGAGGTTAAGCGAACACGTAACTTAGATTTCGAAAACTCGCTTTTTAAAGCGCTCTTAACTTTTTTTCCTGTAGTCATGGGGCGTAACCTCCAATACTTTGATTTGAATTAAACGATCTTCGATCAAGTAGATCACTCGCCACTGAATATTTAAATAGGAGCTTCTAGCTCCCGCCCATTGCCCTTTCAAAGCATGATCTTTAAATCCCGGAATGACTCTCAACGCTGTAGGCCCCGAAAGCTCCACCACCTTTTTCCAGGCCTCGTATTGTCTCAAAACTTCCTTGGGGCATTTATCAAGCTGCTTTTTTACGCTTTTGCTTTCCAGTACTGCCCACATTATTCTTTTATAATATTACTAAAAGATAATGTAAAGATGTCCCATAAATGTCCCACGAGCGTAAATTCATCACGGAAACTAGCGCCGGATTTCATGTTAAATATTTGATATTTATAACGAATAGAGATTGGGCAGTGCAGGCATCGAACCTTTAAAACATGCCATTCAAGGCATGTTTTACCCTCAAGCTTCGGAGGGTTGACTCCCTCAAAAACATAAAGTGCGGAAATCCTGCGCTTTTTCAATAATAGCCGGGAGTTGTTCCTCGTTCGCGACTACGGTCATTGACGGTCCACAACGGGCGTTTACCGGCTACGCTGTCCCACAAATGTCCCACAGAGGCCGCGCTCCCTAGAGTGCCTTTCCTATTCTGGAAAGTCCGGCTATTTTGCCCGGTAATGAATCAAGGACCCCATCCCGAAGTGGATATTGCATTACTTGAATACAATCTCTCTCTTTCTTATGAGGAGAGACTTGCCCAGCATGCAAGTGCTTTGGATTTAGTAATCGAACTCCAAAACGCTGGTCGCAATCTAAGATTGAAGGAATATGAAAACGGATCTGAACAGGCTTCTACGCATACTCCTAGAGAATGAGATTGAGTTTGTTCTGGTCGGCGGATTTGCTGCGACGGTGCATGGCTCGTCCTTTGTTACCAAGGATATCGATATTTGTTGTGTTTTATCGCCTGCCCAAATCGAAAACCTTCGCGAGGTGCTTGGCCCTCTCCATCCAAAACATCGAATGACACCTGCGAAATTGTCCTTCTTGAAGGAGCCACGAAACCTAGAGTCGGTCAGAAATATCTATTTGGAAACCGATCTTGGGATTTTGGATATTATCTCCGAGGTTGCTGGAATTGGTTCGTTCGAGGAAGTGAAAAAAAACTCCACAATGATCTCGCTCTTTGGGTATTCCTGCAACGTGATTTCGGTCCCGGCTCTTATCGAGGCCAAGAGAGCAATGGGTAGAGACAGAGACAAGGCTACTATCCATGAGCTATTGGTGCTTCAAGAGAAGACGCAAGCATCGGTGACTTGCGAAATAAGCCGTTTTGAAGATTTACCGAGAGAAGTCAGCGCTTTTGTACTGGCATCTGCCAAAAGAGAATTTGGAAATATTCCCATTGTTCGAGAGCACGTTTGGGCAAAGGCAGATTGGTGCATTTGGGCGCTTAGAAATGAGGCGATCCTCGGTTCTGTTAGTCTTGTAACTAGGACTGCCTGTTTTGACGAGAAATCTGTGGCAGTAGTGGGGATTAATAATCTTATTATTGAGCCCAGCGCGCGAAAGATGGGCATTGGCAAAATTCTGATGAATAAGGCAATCGAGTTCTGTTTTGAAAAATTAAAAGCGGAAGCGATTGTGCTGTTTTGTGCCGACGACTTAGTGGGCTATTACCAACAACTGGGTTTTACCAAAGTAGTTTGCCCTGTCTGGATAGAGCAACCAAAAGGCAGGAAAACCTGGTCGTCCAATTGTTTGGTGAACTCTAAAGTCGTAATGCCTAGTCGTCTAATCGATCTCTGTGGTTTGCCTTGGTAAGAGTGGTTTTATTGTTAGCGGTGTCCCACAAAATAGGTTTTAAAATTTAGAAGGCTGAAGAACTAATAGGGAATGGGCAGTGCAGGGATCGAACCGCAAAACACCAATGATTTGGTGTTTTGTGATGACTTGTCGAAGTTAAGTAATTTTCAGGAATGGTGGGCAGTATAGGGATCGAACCTATGACCTCAAGCTTCGGAGGCTTGCGCTCTATCCAACTGAGCTAACTGCCCTAACAAAGAGAAACTCTTAACACGCCCCTCCGTTTAGGTCTAGAATCTGCCCAGATGCCAAAATCTAATAAAGCAGCCTGGTTTGCAGTCGGTGTAGCGGCGTTGGGGTATTTCGTGGATGTCTTCGACATCCTGCTCTTTAGCGTGGTTCGCACAACGAGCCTGACCTCCTTGGGTCTATCCGGGCCTCAGCTTTTGGACACTGGCATTGACCTCATCAACGCACAAATGGTGGGCATGTTGGTGGGAGGTCTCCTCTGGGGAGTGCTAGCAGATAAACGGGGAAGACTTTCTGTCTTGTTCGGATCCATCGCCCTTTATTCGGCCGCCAACATTCTAAACGGGTTTGTTCAGACCATCGAACAATACGCCCTGTTACGATTTCTCGCAGGCGTTGGCCTGGCTGGAGAGTTGGGGGCTGGGGTAACTTTGGTCACTGAAAGCCTACCCACCCGTCAACGGGGCATCGGCACGACGATCATCGCCAGTGTCGGAGTGGCGGGCGGTTTGGCCGCTTCGATAGTAGGTTCGTATTGGGAGTGGCGCACAGCTTATTTTATCGCCGGAGGGATGGGCCTTGCGCTGCTGTGTCTTCGGATTTCTGTGGTGGAATCCAAAATGTTTCAGTCTATCCAACACAAGTCCGGCGTGGGGCGTGGCAGCCTGACACTGCTATTTCGCTCGCGTACGCGTCTACTGAAATACCTCGCCTGCCTCTTTGCCGGCGTACCCATTTACTTTGTCCTGGGCGTCCTCGTTGCTTTTGCTCCGGAGCTGGGAGCGTCCATTGGATTGGAAAGCCCACTGAGTGCAGCGAGCGCGGTTTTTTATTCTTACCTAGGGTTTATCTCCGGGGATCTAGCCAGCGGGCTATACAGTCAATGGGCCCGCTCCCGAAAAAAGACCGTGTTTTTGTTTGTCTCATTGACCTGCCTCTTGAGCGCTCTCTTGCTCTACCTGCCAGTTCCTTCGCTGCGCCTAGCGCTTTTCATGTATGTGCTGCTGGGTTTTTTCGCGGGGTATTGGGCGGTCACTATTACCATCGCGGCAGAACAGTTTGGCACCAATCTCCGGGCTACCGTTGCCACGAGCGTGCCGAATTTAGTCAGAGGCATGGTTGTTCCGATGACCCTGACCATCAAGTTCCTAAAGCCCTCAATGGGGTTGGTCTCCAGCTGTGCCGTCGTTCTCGTCGTTATTACGCTTTTGGCCCTGATCTCGGCCGCCCAGCTCAAAGAAACTTTTGATACGGATTTGGACTACCTCGAGCGATAGCGGGTTTTCTCAAATGGGCCGGGTCAGAACACGCTCTCCACGAACTTCGGTCACGATCGATTGGACCACGCCTTTTTCTGAAGCGTTTCCGGGCTTCGATAGAGTAGCCATATAATTCGACGTATGCCCCTGCCAAAGTCCTGGGAATTTTTCCGAAGGGCGCTCCAACAAGACTTCGTGGAGTGTGCCCACCTGGGATTCCAAAAAAGCATGGAGACGCTGCTCGCTCTTTATCCTTAAGAGGCGGCTGCGTTCTGCAATCACGTTTGCCGGGACCTTGCCCTCCAGTGTCTCCGCCCGAGTCCCCCGCCGAGCAGAAAATGGAAATACATGCAGCTTGGTCCAATGAGATTTTTCCAGGACATTCACAGTCTCCTGGAATGCTTCTTCAGTTTCTCCCGGAAATCCCACGATCACATCTACTCCAATAAAAGCATGCGGTGCCGTTAGGTGGATCTTTCGGGTGACATCGACAAATTCCTGCGCTTTGTAGATTCTTCGCATGCCCTTGAGCACCGCATCGCTCCCGCTCTGAATCGCGATGTGAAAATGAGGACAAAGTCGCTTTTCAGTCTTCAGGAGCGCGATAAGCGAGTCGGGCAGTTCGAACGGGTCCAGCGTAGTCAGTCGGATTCGCGGGCCTTCTGACCTTGCAAAAATCGCCTTTAACAGCTCCATCAAGTCGGTTCCCTTGTCCCAGCCGTAATGGGCCAAGTGTATTCCGGTGAGAACGACTTCCCGAAAACCTTGGGCGTAAGCCGCGTCGATCTGCGCCAGAACGACATCTAAATCTAGACTTCGGCTCCTGCCTCGTGCCTCGGGTATAATGCAGAAACTACACTTAAAATTACACCCATCTTGAATTTTTACCGATGCTCTGGAATTGCGGGATCCTGGAAAGTCTTTTGGCAGAAAACCCGCGCTAAGTTCCACCTGATCTCGATCAGACGCTCTTCCGGACGAGGTATTTTCAAAGTGCTCAAATACCTTGTGCTTGTTTGCGGTCCCAATAACAACGTCGACTTCATCGATCGCGAGCAGCTCCTCTTTACCCACCTGCCCATAACAACCGACGACCCCCACCAAACCGCTAGGATTCTGGCGTTTAAAACGCAATGCCGATAGCCGTGCGTCGCGGTCTGCAGCGTGTGTCACCGTACAGCTATTTATGACATACGCATCGGCTGGCGCGTTCTCTTCGACCACTTCGTGCCCACGCCGGACCGCTTCCGCAAAAAGCGTATCGGTGTCCAGGCTATTGGCCTTGCATCCAAATGTCTTAAACGCGATTCTCATACGTCCAACGACAGCGACTCGATCCAACCGCCACCCACTACGTGATCCCCGTTGTAGAGCACCAAGGCCTGACCAGGCGTGATCGCTCGCTGAGGGTCATTAAACTGCACGTCGACCCGGCCACCAGGGAGTGGAGTCACTTCGACTGGGCTCTCTTTGCTTCGGTAACGAATTTTCGCCTGGAAAGGCGCCCCAACCCTCTCGGTTGGAGGGGTAATCCAATGCATGCCAGCGACGATAGCGCTTTTTCGAAAGAGCCCTTTTTCGGGGCCTACGACTACATCACCGGTCTCGCTTCGGATTTCCAACACATACAAAGGGTCTAACGAGGGCACACCGAGACCTTTGCGCTGTCCTATTGTGAACTGATGCAAACCACCGTGGTTACCCAACTCAACTCCCTGAGGGGTTAATAGTCGGCCCGGCCGGAGTTGAGAGGCAGGTACTCGCTCTTCGATGAAATCTTTGTAACTCCGGTTGGCTACAAAGCAGATCTCCTGACTGTCCGGCTTGGAGGCCACATGATGTAGCCCCAGCTCTTCGGCCAATGCTCGCACTTGGCTTTTTTCCATCCCGCCCACTGGAAACACCGTGCGGGGTAAGTCTTCGGCTCGCATGGTAAACAAAAAATAGGATTGGTCCTTCTGAGGGTCTAGACCCTTGGTCAAAGCGTAATGCCCCGTCTCCTGGTCATGCTGAATGCGCGCGTAGTGGCCGGTGGCCAGGTAGTCCGCGCCTAGATCCATCGCCCAATCCATGAGACGTGAGAATTTCACCTTCTCATTACATTTTACGCAAGGGTTCGGAGTTCGGCCCTGAAGGTACTCCGATACAAAGTTATCAATTACTGATTCCTCGAACTGGTCTTCCATGTTCGCGACGTAAAAAGGAATTCCCATTTTCTCGGCCACTGTGCGAGCGTCTTGAATATCTGATAAAGAACAACAGGTTCCGTACTTGTTTTCGACGTTTTCGGTCTTGTCATGAAGTTGAAGTGAGATGCCTATGACGTCATAGCCCTGTTTCTTCAGCCAGCCGGCAGCGACAGAGCTATCCACCCCACCGCTCATGGCGACAACAATCCTGGCTCCTTTGCGAGGTAATACATCCTGGAACATGTTCGTCTCAATTCTTTGCGGTCGAGGAGCGGGCTCGAATTCGTCGCACATTCTCGGCAACGACACCGACTACGGTGTCGATATCCGATTCAGTAGTGTCCCGTCCCCAACTAAATCGCAGGCATTCGCGCGCTTCTTCTTTGGTGAGGCCCATTGCCATCAGCACAGGGCTAGGGGAGACGGAACCAGAAGAGCAGGCGCTGCCAGCTGACACGCAGATACCTGCTAAATCGAGAATACTCAAGAGCACATCCGAGAGCACGCCCTGGATGCGGATGTTCGAGGTATTGGCAGCCCGCGCGGCCTCCATCCCATTCACCGAGGTGCCATCAAGCTCAGCGAGCAGCTTGGTTTCAAACCGGTCGCGCAAAGCCTGAAGCTGAGCAAAGTTTCCACTGGTCTCAAGATCCTCGCAAGCCGCCCCAAAACCAGTAATTCCAATCATGTTTTGTGTGCCCCCACGGCGTTTGACTTCCTGAGTCCCGCCAAAAGGAAGGGCCACGAGTTTGTGGTCTCCCCGCACAATCATCGCTCCGGAACCTTTGGGACCGTAAATTTTATGGCCACTAATGCTAATCAAATCAGCACAGTTCCACTCCGAAGCGGCCATTTTTCCAAAAGCCTGCACGCAATCGCAATGGAATAAGGCGCCAGCTTCCTTACAAAGCTCAGCTACAGATTTCACCGGCAACAAAACGCCCGTTTCGTTGTTCGCAGCCATCAGGCTAACCATTTGCGGGCGGTGCTCCCGCAAAAGCTCCCGAAAATGGTCCAAATCCACAGCGCCCGAGGGAAGGATGCGTGCCTTCAAGACTTTGGCACCCCGCTTTTCAATGAAACAAACACTGTCTCGAACCGAGGAATGTTCCGTTTCAGCGGAAACCAATCGAAAGTCGGGCGTGTTGAGGAACGCCCCAACCAAGCACTGAGCATTGGCTTCACTCCCTCCCGAAGTAAAAACGACTTCTTTGGGCTGTACTCCGCAGGCATTGGCCACTTGCGTTCGAGCCTTTTCGAGGTGTTCTCGGGCGATCCGCCCAATTCCATGCGATGACGAGGGGTTACCCCAGTTTTCTATCGCCAAAACCATGGCTTCCTTGGCGCGGGGAGCGATAGGTGTTGTTGCGTTGTGGTCTGCGTAAATGAGACGGCCCATAAGCGGCCAAGCCTATCGAAAAATCAGGCTTTTTTCCAGCCCCTTGCTGTGAAAGAATGGCGCGCCTTTATGGAAACCCTAGCTGCCCAAAACGCCGAGACAAAGCGTCGCAAAAGAGAGCGTATTACTGTCATCGCGCTGTTTGTGCTTTTGATGGTTTTCACTTCAGTCGAAATCTATCTTCTGCGTCTCTCGGCTCAGCTGCCTTTTGTGAACAGCATTTTCTTTTTTGGCCTGATGAACCTCAACATCGTGCTGATTATGGTGATGTTGTTCTTGGTTTTTAGAAACGCGGTCAAACTCATTTTGGACGAGCGACGTGGCAAGCTAGGCTCTCGGCTTAAGACCCGGTTGGTATTTTGCTTTATTCTTTTTGCCATTATTCCCACGGTTCTGCTGTTTGCAATTTCTGCGCTCTACATCAAAAGCAGTTTTGATCAGTGGTTCAGTGTGCGAGTCGGGGGGACACTCCAGCGAAGTATCGACGTAGTTCGTCGCTATTACCAAAATACCGAACAAAACGGCAGCGATTTTGCTCGCAAAATAGGCGTGCGACTGAGCGACCGACTTTCGCAGCGGGAGTTACCGGCAAGGTTGCAAGCCCTACGTCTAGAGTATGGCTTGGATGGCCTTGAGTACTACACAGGGCCTTTTGCCACTCGCATTTCTTCGTTGCATCCCGATCGAGCGGCTTCCATTCCCACAGCCTCGCTAGAGACTCTACAAAGAGTATTTAGCGGCAAGAATGAATGCCGAGTACAAAATGTCGGCACGGGTGAGTTGGTCCGTTGTGGTTATTATCTCGGGCCTTCCCAGGGCGCACTATTCACCGACACTTTTATTCCCATTGCGCTTGCGGAGCAGCTCAGTGAGATCACACTGACTTATGACGATTACCGCAGCGGGAATCCTCTGAACTACCCAATAAAATCAACGTATTTTGCCATCCTGTCCATGGTAACGCTCCTGATTTTATTTGCGGCAACCTGGACAGGGTTTTATGTCGCTCGCCGCCTCACAGGACCACTCGAAGCACTTTCTCGCGCCACGCAGGAAGTCGCGCATGGAAATCTAGACTACGTAATCCCGACTTCGGGCAGCGATGAAATGGCGACTCTCATCGAGTCTTTCAACAAGATGACAGCAGATCTTCGTTTCAATAAAGACCAGATCGAAGCTACCCACGAAAACCTGCGCCGGATCAATACCGAGTTAAGTCACCGCCGCCGCTACATCGAAGTGCTTTTACAGAATCTCCACTCGGGAGTGGTTTCGCTCGATGCCCACGGCAATATCACTATGGTGAACCCGGCAGCGGTTGAGCTATTGAACACGGGCGCGGAGCAGTTAACGGGGAGGCCCTATTCTGTTTTAATCCCTGAAGCCCACCGCGCTGAGTTTGCCGAGATGTTGGAAACATTAGCTGCGAGGCAACACCCTATACGGCATGAACTTCGAGTCAAAAAACCTGACGGAGAAACGGTTGACCTCGTGGTCACCGCGAGCGGACTAAGGGATGAGGCCCGTAACCCCATGGGCGTAGTTGCCGTGATTGATGACATGAGCGAAATCCAAAAAATGGAAAGGGTGATTGCCTGGCGAGAGGTTGCAAAACGCATCGCACACGAGATCAAGAATCCACTGACACCCATTCAGCTGTCCGTTCAGAGACTCAGGCGTCGCTACCTAGACAAAATAAACGATGACGGAACTTTTGGTCAGGCCACTGAGATTATTCTCAAAGAAGTCGCGGCAATCAAAGATCTGGTCAGCGAGTTTTCGACTTATGCAAGATTGCCCGACGTTGAGCCTGTTCCGGATAGTTTGACCCAAATCACTCTCGAGGCCGTAAATCTATTTCGTGCCGCACATGAGAACATCCATTTTGAACTGGCGTTGGCTGAAGACCTCCCTTTGCTTCGATTGGATAAGGCTCAGCTCAAACGCCTATTGATAAACCTTTTCGATAATGCCGTTGCAGCCATGTCTGGTGTGGGGAAAATTGAAGTCACTACGGGTTGGGACAGTGAAAAAGGCGTATTTCGTCTCACTGTGGCCGACGAAGGCTGCGGGATAGGCGATGCCGCATCGAACCAGCTTTTTGAACCTTATTTCTCTACCAAGGTGGGTGGCACTGGTTTGGGCCTTGCGATTGTTCAACGAATCGCAGTGGATCATGGTGCTATCGTGAGGGTTGCGTCGAATAGCCCCCGGGGAACACGTTTTTCAGTTGAGTTCCCTGATACCCTTGCGGTAACCGATAAAGCGCTCCGGCCTAGTACCGATTCCGTGGCCGAGGAGACTGCCTAGAATGACTTTAAAGAAATGCCTCATCATTGACGACGAGCAGAACATTCGCCTCACTTTGAGCGGTGTTTTAGAAGATGAAAAGTTCGTTGTAGAGACCGCAAGCAACGGCTTGATCGGTCTTGATAAGGTCCGTTCGTTTCGTCCCGACGTCGTGTTTTTGGACATTTGGATGGATGGGGACGATGGCATCAGTGTTCTTGAGAAGATCAAAAAAATGGACCCCGAGATCGATGTCATTATCATGTCGGGTCACGGAAGCGTGGAGACGGCCGTAAAATCGATCAAGCTTGGTGCATTTGATTTTTTGGAGAAGCCCCTCCATTTTGACAAAGTATTAGTGCTTTTGGAGCATGTTTTTGCATTTAGAAAACTTCGCGATGAAAACCGTAGTCTAAAAGAAGCTTTGCATGACGAGGAGCCGCTTATTGGCAATAGCCCCGCACTTCGGCGGCTTCGCAGCTTAATATCCGTCACTGCGCCGTCAAATGGTTGGGTGCTCATTCAAGGTGAAAACGGAACCGGCAAGGAATTGGTCGCCCGTGCTTTGCACCGATCTAGTCCTCGAGCTTCAAACCGTTTTGTGGCAGTGAACTGCGCCGCCATTCCCGATGAACTCATCGAGAGCGAGCTATTTGGACATGAAAAGGGATCTTTTACGGGGGCCTTTGAGCGAAAAATAGGCCGCTTTGAGCAAGCTGATTTTGGGACGCTTTTTTTGGACGAAATCGGTGATATGGCGCTCAAAATGCAATCCAAAGTGCTACGAGTTTTGCAGGATGGCATTATTCAGCGGGTTGGAGGAAGCTCCCCTATCGAGCTCAATATCCGGGTCATCGCTGCTACCAACAAAGACCTCATGAAAAGTATCGAAAGAGGTGAGTTTCGCGAAGATCTCTTCTATCGACTTAACGTGATTCCTATTCGAGTTCCGCCGCTCCGGGAACGGACGGAAGACATTCCTGCATTGGTAGAACATTTTATTCACCGGTACTCCGGCGGAAGAACGCGAAAAATCCACTCTGCCACGATGAAGGCGCTCAAAGCGTATCCTTGGCCAGGAAATGTGCGAGAACTAAAAAACTGGGTCGAGCGGGCATGCATTTTGTCGCCGTCGGATACGATTGAAAACACCGAGTTCGAAGGGCCGTTGTTTTCTGCCGAAGAAGAAGATTTCAATGAGGACACTCTCCGAAGTGCTCGCGCCGCATTTGAAAAACAGTTTATTGTTCGGATGTTGAATGAAAACGGTGGGAACATCTCCAAGACCGCTCAGAGAATTGGTTTGGAACGAAGCCACTTGCACAAGAAGATGAAGACTTATGGAATCGAAACTGCCGGCAACTAACTCCACAGGTATCATTCGTCGAAAAACGCGTGAGATCCAGTTGGGAAATCTCAAACTAGGAGGGAATAACCCCATCCGAGTTCAGTCGATGACCACACCCAAGACGGAGAACGTTGGGGCAGTAGTTGAACAGGTAAATCAATTGGTCGCCGCGGGCTGCGAAATCGTCCGCATTACGGTCAACAATATTGGTGCTGCCAATGCTCTTCCCGAAATTCTGAAGCAAGTCAAAATCCCAGTCATTGCCGACATACATTTCGATTATAAAATGGCGTTGGAAGCACTTAAGTACGACATCGCTTGCGTGCGAATCAATCCCGGAAATATTGGCCCGGAATGGAAAACACTCGAAGTCGTTAAGGCCGCCCGCGATGCAGGAAAAGCCATACGTATTGGAGTGAATTCTGGTTCTTTGGAAAAGCCTATTTTGAAAAAGTATGGGCATCCCACCGCCGAAGCACTCGTTGAAAGTGCCTTGGCAAGCATTGCATTGTTTGAAAAAGAAGGGTTTCGAAATTTCAAAGTATCCATTAAGTCCTCGGACGTTTTGCTTAACTACAGAGCCTACACTTTGCTCTCGCTTTCAACGGATGCACCTTTTCACCTGGGGGTCACCGAAGCAGGCACCAAAAACTATGGCGCCGTGAAGTCAGCCGTAGGTATTGGGAGTCTTCTGCTCGCTGGAATAGGGGATACGATCCGAGTCTCTTTGAGCACCGACCCAGTGGAAGAAGTCAAAACCGGTGTCTATATTTTGAAATCACTAGGGCTAAAGAACGACGCTCCGGAAATTATTTCTTGTCCGAGCTGTGGCCGGGCCGACATCGATGTGTACGCACTTGCTGAAGAGGTTGAACGGCGAGCGTTGGGGCTGAAAAAGAACATTAAAATTGCGGTTATGGGATGCGTCGTCAACGGGCCGGGCGAATCGATGGAGGCCGACATTGGTATCGCCGGTGGTAAAGGCGAGGGCCTGGTCTACAAAAAGGGAAAACCGATTGGCAAGGTTCCCGAGTCTGAAATGCTGCAGTTCTTGATGTCCGAAATTGAAAAAATGTAATTCGCCCCGGATGCCTGGTAACATTAACCTATATGAAAAATCTGGGGATGAGGTCCGCCGGCCTTTTTCTACTTCTTGCTTGGGCGCCCGTCTGCCAAGCGGCGAATGAAACCGTTGATCTACAAAACGAAGAGACGTTTATCGACCAGTCTGACGCTTTGCGCAGTAAGCAGTATGTGCACCGCGCTATTTTGAATTCCCTGGTCAAAGAGACCAATCGTTTTTCGGTGGGCCGTTTCTACCTCAGTCATATGATGGGGTTCAACCAGGTCTGGCAGCGAGGGCACTCAGATTACACTAAGTTTTCCAGCGGGTTGCAGGGGCTGGCCGTCGGTTATATTTCCGAAGGGGGGCACGGCTTCGAAATCGGTGGAGAACTCTCCGCAGTTACGAACGTTTTCGCTGCCTATAAATACTTTTTACGTCCCCAAAACTCCTCTATTTGGGGGGTGTTTGGTGCAGGAGTTGGGCAAGAAATCCAGGGGACCAGCTTTGCGGACGGCACACCTGAGGCTGCGCTTTATGCCGGATCGCGCCAAATGGGCTATGCCACTCTTGGTTTTTTAATTCCGACGATTGATGTTGGTTTCAAGGGCGAAGTTCGTCTCAATTTCTACGGGTTTGACCGCCTGATTTTCACATCGGGCGTGGGAATTATCGTGTTTCTCTAGAAGTGAATCTGCACGCCAGGCAGCAATGTCCAAATGAACTGAGAGAAGTCCGGAGCAACATAGGACTGCGCTTCGAGCTTGAGGTAGACTTCTCCGATGGGGAACAACAGAGCCGCACTGGGCACAAAGTAGTACGAATACCTACCTAAACCGAGCGTCTGATCTAGGTTCCACACCATATCTCGGGTGACGAAAGCAAATCCAAGGCCCACGTTTACTCGGAAGGGGCTTTCCTTGTTCACAAAGGTGTAACGTAAGCTACCCACAAAGGCATTGTAGGAGAAGGCTAGGAATTGGGTTTCAAAGAAGAGTTTGTCGAAGAGCCGCACACCCAACTGAGCGCCAATCGCGTTAGAGTTCCAAAGCTGACCGCTGCGAGACATATTCATCGCGGCCCCAAAAGAGAAGTTGAGATAAAAGCGGCTCGTGAGCTCGTTATTAACTAGTCGCAGCGAGTCATCACTTGCCACCCATTGCGGAATTTCCGCTTGGAGCACAGGCAAGCTCTCTTCTCGGGGCAATTCGAAGAACTGATCGTTCAGGTAACGATAGAGCAAGCGTTTCAGAAGCACTCGCGTCATTTCCTGGGCGACTTGCGCCGCGGGGGCACCCGCCAATGTTCCAGGTACTTCTTCCGTATGAGCGTACAAGTTGTAGGGGAAGCGCCGGTCGAACAAGTACAAGTCGATCGTATTACCCCGAATAAGGGGGGTGATGAGAACATCCACGTTGAACCGGGCCATCGCGATGCGGATGTCTTCCATGGTGAGTGCGGACAGCGCATAGTTTTCTTGGCGGATGTTAAGCTTTCCGTAGTTTTGGAACGCAAGTGCGATGGTTTTGGAGATCTCAGTTCCTAATTCTGTCGACGGAGATTCTACCGCAGAGAACACAACTATCGACGAAGAACTCCCATCGCGCTTGGTGAGTTTTTCAACCAAGCGATCCCGCAAAGAACCTCCCGGTTTCGGTGCCGTTACTGCCGAAGTATCGACGGCGGGAACCGGAGCGGCCTGTTGTGGAGTTCCGTTGTTATCGACGGCAGCAGATGCATTTGTCGACGGATCTTGAGCGCAGATCACCGCGCTGAAGATTCCACAGAGGCACCAGAATTTGATCGATTTCGTCAACTAACTTTCCTTGTCCAAAAAACTTCGGACGAGTTCTTCCGAATTACTATTCGGCTTTTTGCTGACCAAACCGGAGTACAAATAGTGATTATTTAAAGATTTTTCGCGACGCCGCGCGGCGTGTAAGCTGGAAATTCTGTCAAAAAAAGACTCGAAGCGTTGTGCCTGTTCAGTTATGTGTGCTTAGTGTCAGTAATTACGCAAATTCACGCTGCGTCATGTTTTTTTGCGGACTCTGACGCCCCGAACCTCGAAAAAGAGCTCATTGAATGTCGCGAAGTGTCATGTGATTTGTCAGACCAGGTTGTGACGCGCAGGGCCGAGTGGTTGTCGGGCCGCGTTGTTATGACGCGAATCGCTAAGTCCTGTGGATGGCGCGGTGAGCTTCGTATGCACGCAGAAAATGGGTACCCCGAATTCTTCTCCGATGAGGCGGCGACCGAGCCCTCTGGTTTCGTGAGCTGGGCCCATAGCCGCGGGTTTGCAGTGGCTTCGGTCGCGCCCCAAGCCGTGGGCATCGACACCGAATCCCTTGCGCGTCCCGTGGAAGCCGTCTTGGACCGGATAGCCAGCGCAAAAGAAATCAAGCCTCTACGCAAGCTGGGCGTGGTTGTTCAGGGGGGGGCTGTTCCGCTAGCTCTAGCGCTTTGGACGGCAAAAGAAGCGGCCGCCAAGGCCACCGGATTGGGAATGCGATGGGGGCTTGCCAACTTTGTCCTCTTGCCCGAGGTCGACGGATCTTGGCCGGTACGAATAGTCCATCCCGGCCCACGGCACTTGACTGAGCCTGTTGTCCGCTTTGGTGTTCGGGAAGGGCATTTGGTCGCCATTTGCTCCGAGCGAGCTCTGCTTTTGAAGGGTGTGAGCTGGACCTAGCCCTCCCGCCTGCTCCGTGTTATCGATAGTCAAACCTACCCGAACGTTTTTTTGAGGAGAGTCAGTAGGCAATGAGTAGACAGATTTTAGTAAATGCCAGCCATTATGAAACACGGGTGGCTTCGCTTGAAGACGGAGAAATCCGTCAGCTCCACATTGAGCGAGAAGAAGACCGCAATGTGGTGGGGAATATTTATAAAGGCGTTGTAAAACGGGTTCTGCCTGGGATGCAGGCGGCGTTCTTGGAGCTAGGTTTAGAGAGAACCGCATTCTTATACGTCGACGATATTATAGACGAGCCTTTTGGAACGGACTTTGAAGTAATGGACGACGGCGGTGAGACCTCCGACGAGCCGACTTCGGACGATGATGGAGATTTTGAGCCGGATACCTACCGAGATAGAGAGTCCGAAGCTCCTGTGGCCAGAGAGCGAGGACGTTCCGCAAGGACTCCTAGCCGCGAGCCGGTACGAGAATCGCCTACAGATGCAGACGAGGATTTAGACGCTGACTCCGATTACGACGATAGATATGAAGAAAGCGAAGATCCCGATTCAGAAGTAGATGGGGATCGAGATGCGGATTTGGATCAAGACCGTGATCAGGATTTCAATCGGGGATACGAGGAAGATCGCCCAGCTCCGAGTAGGCGAGAAGTAGCGCCCCGACCTCAGCGGGGGCAACGCACTCGAGGAGGACGGGGAGGAAACTTTCGTGGCGGTCGAGGCCGTGGCAACCCACGAGGTCAAAGGCGTGGACGTTTTTCTCATCGGCGCCCCCGGGGAAGCGCTAATATCCAGGACCTACTAAAAGAAGGACAAGAAATCCTGGTGCAGGTAGCAAAAGCCCCCATTGGCACCAAAGGCGCGCGGCTGACAACGCATATTAGTTTGCCCGGTCGCAATCTTGTGCTCATGCCCACCGTAAAGCATTTGGGGATCTCTCGTCGCATTGGAAGTGAGCGAGAACGTCGACGATTACGAGATATCTTTACAAAAAAAATTCGGCCCAAAGATGTTGGGTTTATTGTGAGAACAGTGGCCGAGGGAAAATCGTATCGTGATATCCGCGCGGATGCGGACTATCTCATTAAACTTTGGGATCAAATCAATCACGACTCCAAAACCAAGCGAGCACCCGCTTTGATTCACGAAGATCTTTCTCTCGGAATGCGTTCAGTGAGAGATTTTTTTACTGAGGATGTCGACTCATTTATCATAGACAACGCTAACGAGTATGAAAACGTCTTGGATTTTGTGGGCGAGTTCATGCCCAAGCTCCAAAGTCGGGTAAAACTTTTCAAAGGGCCTTCGCAACTGTTCGAGCACTATGGGATCGAAGCAGAGATCTCGCGCGCCCTCGGTAAAAAAGTCTGGTTGAAGTCTGGTGGATATCTCTTGATTGATCAGTCCGAAGCACTCACTGCTATCGACGTCAATACGGGCAGGTATGTCGGATCTAAAAGCTTGGAAGAGACTATTCTCAAAACCAATCTTGAAGCAGTAAAAGAAGTCGCTTATCAGCTACGCATTCGAAATGTTGGCGGGATTATCATCATCGATTTGATCGATATGGAGAATCTCGATAATCGCGAGAAAGTCTACCAGGCTTTATCTGAAGCCTTGGGCGAAGATCGAGCCAAGACCAATATTTTAAAAATCTCTGAGCTTGGTCTGGTCGAAATGACCCGCAAGCGGACACACGAAGATTTAGTGCGATACCTGACCGAGCCTTGTGAACATTGCGATGGTAGGGGCTATCACAAAAGTCGTCGAACGGTCTGTTTTGAGATCTTTCGGGAAATCGAAAAAGAAGGACTCTCCAATAACCCCAATATCATGGTTTTTGCTCATTCCAACGTCATCACGCGGATGACAGTGGAAGAACGCGAACACTTAAAGCTACTAGAGAAGCGTTTTGATAAACACATCATCGTCAAGGCGGACCCGCAGTTCAATATGGAGCAATACGAGGTTTACGGTCGCGCTTAGACGGGAGTGGGGTATTCGCCCGAAAAGCAGGCGTTGCAAAACCCAGGTCCAGCGGAACGTTCGGTCACTTTCGCTAAGCCTTCTTTGCTCAAGTAGCCCAGGGAATCGGCGCCAATGAATCTGCTGATCTCCTCTGTCGTAAATCGCGACGCCAGGAGTTCTTGGCGAGTCGGAGTATCAATTCCATAAAAACAGGAATGGGTAGTAGGCGGAGCAGAAATACGTACATGGACCTTTCGGGCTCCGGCATCTCTTAGGTGCTGGATTAATTTACGTGAAGTGGTTCCTCGCACTAGACTATCGTCGACAATTACTACGTCTTTATTCTCCACACAGCTTCGCACAGGGCTGAGTTTCAATTTTACCCCAAAGTCACGAATGCTTTGCTGCGGCTCAATAAAAGTTCTACCGACGTAATGGCTACGGATAATCCCCATGTCAAAAGGGATGCCGGATTGGGCGGCAAACCCTATTGCCGACGGGACGCCCGAATCTGGGACGGGCACCACCACATGCGCTCCGGGAGCTGGGTGTTCGAGAGCCAACTGGCGCCCCAAGGCTTTGCGCATTTCGTGAACTCGCTCTCCGTAAAGCAAGCTATCCGGCCTCGCAAAATAGATATGCTCAAAAACGCATCGCTTGCGAGGCGCTTCTGCAAAAGGCGACACAGAACGCATTGCCGAGGGGCTCGCCAAAGGTACGACAATCATCTCGCCCGGCTGGACTTCGCGGATGTATTGCGCGCCCAGTAGATCAAATGCGCAAGTTTCGCTCGCAAAAACGGGGCTTCCCCTGAGGGACCCCATTACCAAGGGGCGAAAACCGTGAGGATCGCGGATGGCGATGAGTTTTTCGTGATTCATCACCAAGAGTGAATAAGCGCCTTCGACTTGTTTGAGTGCATGAACGAGCGCTTTTTCCGGATCTTTCTCTCGACTTCGTGCGAGCAGATGCAAAATGACTTCTGTGTCACTGGTCGACTGGAAAATAGCCCCTTCTTGCTCCAGCTCTGAGGCGAGTTTAGCCGCATTGACCAAGTTGCCGTTGTGGGCGATGGAAAGCCACCCTAAAGAACCTTTACTGAGCAGTGGCTGCAAGGCCGCGACATTGTTCCCGCCGGCAGTAGAATATCTTGTGTGACCAATTGCAGAAGATCCTTTGAGCTTGGTCAGCGCACCTCTAGAAAAAGCTTCGCCTACGAGTCCCTGGCGCTTGTGTACAAAGTGTTTGTCACCATCTGTGGAAACGATCCCTGCACCTTCTTGGCCACGGTGTTGGAGGGCGTGGAGTCCGAGGTAGGCCAAATTGGCCGCTTCAGCATCTCCGGTAATTCCAAATATTGCGCACATAGTTTATCCGAAGAAGACATTCCAACGGTTTTTCCACGCCTGTTGGAGGGGCTCTATAGAGCTTTGATAGACGGCAGCGCCCCCTTGGCGCAGCCGGACTTCACCGCTGTCGTTTGTTTGTCCAATATGTGTAAAGGGGACACCCAACTGCCCGGACAGCATTTCCACTTGCACGCGTTCGCTCGCGGGGTAGGCTATCAGGAGTCGCGGTACCGACTCGCCAAACAAAAACCGATCAAAATCCGTTCCAGTGGGAGAACTTATTTCAAATCCAATGGGGTGCACTTTTGAACGAAATGCCATTTCCAATGCGGCGATCAGCAAACCACCGTCGGAAATATCGTGTAAGGCGAGTTCCATCTTGTCTTTACGTAATCGAGAACAGAGTCGAACGATTCTTTCTACCATGGAGAGGTCTGTATCGTCTGGCTGTCCACAATCACGCTTGAAAACACGTGCCGCGAGAACCGTCCCTCCCAGTCCAGCTTCAAGAGGGCCCAGAAGACCAATCTCCAGCTCTGAGCTGAAAAAACTTGGGTGGGGTAATGGTTCATTGCCTTCAATGAGCCCCACCATTCCCACGACCGGCGTGGGGTAAATGGGGTTTCCATCGGTGTCATTGTAAAAACTGACGTTTCCGGAAACGACAGGAATCCGCAGGGCGTTGCAGGTTTCCGATATTCCTTCGATAGATTCTTCAAACTGCCACATGACTTCAGGGTTCTCGGGACTTCCGAAGTTTAGGCAATCTGTTATGCCAATAGGCTCGGCACCTGTGGTGGCTAGGTTTAGGGCGCATTCCGCAACGGCGCGGCGGCCCCCTTCGCGTGGAGAGAGCCAGCAGACACGAGGGTTGCAATCGGCCTTCAAAGCAAGTCTCGTTGTTTTTCCATCGATGTCACGCAGGCGCATGACTGCAGCGTCGTCTGTGACTCGGCTCTCTGTGCGGTTTCCGACCATCGAATCGTATTGCTGCACCAATCGGGTAGGGTCGGAAAAGTTGAAGTCCGACAAAACAGCTTGGATTTTATCACTCAGTGCAGTCGACAGAAGGCGATTGCGGTCGAGAAACCAGCGCTGCTTTAAGTCGCTGGGTGGCACCACAGTCCGATCTGCCATGGGTGGGTCGGTTACCAGCTCCACCGGAACGTCTACAACGAGTCGCCCCTGGTGATGCATTTTGACTGAGTGGCCTTCGACAACTGTGCCAATGACCTCACTGTGCAAATCCCATTTGTGAAAAATCGCTTCGAGTTTTTCCACGTTCTCCGGTTTGGCAACGAGGAGCATGCGTTCTTGAGATTCTGAAAGCAGCAACTCGTACGCAGACATGCCAGGTTCGCGAGTGGGTACCTTGTCCAGATTGACTTCCAGGCCGGTGCCGGCTCGGTAGGCCATTTCAAAAGAGGAGCTGGTGAGTCCAGCGGCGCCCATGTCTTGAATCCCGATAATCAAACCAGCCTTCATGGCTTCGAGGGTGGCCTCGAGGAGGAGTTTTTCGGTGAAAGGATCTCCCACCTGAACTGTCGGGCGCTCTGGCTCGGAGTCTGTAGAAAAACTCGCCGAGGCCATGGTGGCACCATGTACTCCGTCTCGACCCGTCTTGGATCCCACATAGATCAAAGGGTTGCCGATGCCGGATGCGTTTCCGAGAAAGACTTGATCTTTTCTCAGCAATCCCAGGGTAAATGCATTTACCAGCGGGTTGCGCGTGTAGCAGTTGAGAAAAGTCGTTTGTCCAGCAACAGTAGGCACACCCACGCAGTTGCCGTAGTGGCCCACGCCGCTCACAACGCCGCGAACGATCGAAGTCGTCCTATCCCACTCCGGGTTTCCAAAAAACAGACAGTCCATAGACGCGATCGGGCGCGCCCCCATGGTAAAGACGTCCCGCAGGATGCCGCCCACTCCAGTGGTCGCGCCTTGAAACGGTTCGATGAACGAGGGGTGGTTGTGGCTTTCCATTTTAAAGGCGACTGCCCAGCCGTCGCCAATGTCCAGTACACCGGCGTTTTCCCCGGGGCCTTGGATGACACGCTTTCCAGAAGTTGGAAACCGCTTGAGAAATTTTTTGGAGGACTTGTAGCTGCAATGCTCACTGAACATTGCAGAAAACACACCTAGCTCCGCAAAGGTTGGGGCGCGTTCGAGTTTGCGGCACACATGGCCGTATTCTTCTACCGTGAGGCCAATCGAAGTAGCCATTTTTAAGTTGCTGACTGTTAAGTCGTCGATGCGCTCACTCATGCCGAACCCGCTTTCAATGCTGTCGCAAGGGCCTTCCACATCTTCAGTCCGTCACGGCTACGGAGCTCGGTGGCTCTCTCTGGGTGTGGCATTAGACCAAAGACATTCCCCTTATCATTGCAAATGCCGGCGATATCTCCCACGCTGCCGTTGGGGTTTTGTGCGTAGGTCAAAAGGATCTGCCCGTTATCCCGGAGTTGTTTAAGGCCTGGCTCATCAATCCAGTAACGCCCGTCCCCGTGGGCAATGGGAAACTCTAACGACTCGTTCTGCTTCCATTCGCTCGTCCAAGGGGCCCTGGGGTGTACTGCTTTCAGAGATACGTCCTGGCAAATAAACTTACGACTTTCGTTGAGGGTGAGCGTTCCAGGGAGCAACTGGGCTTCACAGAGAATTTGGAATCCATTGCAAATTCCCAAAACAAAACCACCGTTGTGTGCAAAAGCTTTCACACTCTCCATTACCGGCGAAAGCGCTGCAATGGCCCCGCAGCGCAGGTAATCGCCATAAGAAAACCCACCGGGCAATATCACGAGTCCAACGTCAGAAAGGTCGGCCTTTTCCTTGTGCCAAACCCTGCGGGTCTCAAAGCCTCCAAATCGCGAGAGAGCGTAGACAGCGTCATCATCGCAGTTGGAGCCGGGAAAGGTTACTACGGCTGCTTTCATTCCTTGATCTCGTACGTAAAAGATTCGATCACCGGATTTGCTAACAGCTTTTCGCACATCTGCTGAACGGACTGCCGTGCATCTGAAGCAGAGTGGTTTGATAACTCGATATCGATCACTTTGCCCACTCTTGCGGAACGGACAGAATTAAAACCGAGCTGATTCAGGGATTGTGCCAGGGTGTGTCCCTGGGGATCAAAAACAGCTTCTTTGCAAAATACGGTCACGCGTGCCTTCATTTATTCTCCAAAATCTTTTCGAGCCGATCTCGAACTTCGAGGTAGGCTTCTTTGACTCCGCCCAAGTCTTGACGAAAACGGTCTTTATCTTTGGACTCGCCCGTTTTTAAGTCCCATAGGCGGCAGCCATCGGGAGAAAATTCATCCGCGAGCACCACTTTGCCGCTTTGAGTCTCCTTCCCAAACTCAAGTTTAAAGTCGACAAGTTCCAAGCCAGCTCGCTCGAATACTCCAACCAGAACCGCATTAACCTGCAAAGACAGCTGAACGATGGACTGCATCTGCTCCGGCGTGGCCCAGCCAAACAGGTAAATATGGGATTCTCCAATTACCGGATCCCCGAGGGAATCCGACTTATAGAAAAATTCCACGAGGGGTTTCTTAAAAACCATCCCCTTTTCGATGCCCAGTCGAGTCACTATGGAGCCCGCTGCTCGGTTACGGACGACTACTTCCACTGGAATAATTTCCACCCGTTTAACCAGCATTTCTCGGTCGGAAAGTTTTTCAACAAAGTGCGTTGGGATACCCTGTTTTTCTAGGTATTGAAAAATCCAAGTAGAGACGGTGTTGTTCACTACGCCTTTGTCCTGAATAGAGCTGCGTTTCTGGGCGTTGAACGCAGTGGCGTCGTCCTTGAAATACTGAATTAAAAATCGATTGGGTTGATCGGTTTCGAACAGGATCTTAGCTTTTCCCTCTCGAAGCTGACTGCGTTTTTCCATTCTCATTCCCCAAGTACCTTTTTAAAAAGATAGTCGACGTGTTTAAAATACGACTGGATATCAAAAATCGCGTCCAACTCTGTGGGCTTGAGAACAGCGGTAACTTTTGCTTCTGCTTTGAGCAGCTTCAAGAAAGGCTCGCGCTTGTCTAGGGCAGACAATGCGTACTTTTGAACAATCGAATAGGCATCGTCTCGCGACATTCCACGGTCCACTAGAGCTAGGAGTACGCGTTGTGAGAAAATCACCCCTTGGAGAAGATCCAAGTTCTCTTGCATTTTTTCCGGGAAAACTTCCAGGTTTTTGAGCAGCCCGCTTAATCGCCCCAGCATGTAATCAGCAAGAATGTTCGCATCAGGGCCATTCACACGTTCTACTGACGAGTGGCTAATATCTCGCTCATGCCAGAGCGCGATATTTTCCATTGCTGGAAAGGCCATGGATCGTAGAAGCCGCCCCAGCCCGGTGAGGTTTTCGGCCGAAATCGGGTTGCGCTTATGGGGCATTGCAGAGGAGCCCTTTTGTCCTTTACTGAAGCCTTCTCGCGCTTCGCCCACTTCGGTGCGTTGGAGGTGCCGCAGCTCTGTCGCGATCCCTTCGATGGTAGATCCCAGCAGTGCAAGAGCAGTGAAGTAGGACGCAAAGCGATCCCGTGCGATTACTTGAGTTGAAAGCGTGTCCACCCCTAAACCGAGATTTGCACAGACGTGTTGTTCAATTTCTGGGGGAAGATGAGCATAGTTTCCCACCGCACCTGAAATTTTCCCCACGCTAATTTCGCACATGGCCGCAGCCAGTCGATGGCGACTGCGCTTAAGAGCGTCATGCCAAAGCAGCCATTTGGTACCCATTGTCGTGGGTTCCGCATGGATGCCATGCGTGCGGCCCATCATGGGAATATGCTTTTCCTTGAGGGCGCGCTCTCGAGTGATTGCCAATACAGTGTCGAGTTCTTCCAGGAGAATATCGCCAGACTTGCGCATGCGATAGGCAAAGGCGGTGTCTACTACATCGCTGCTTGTCATTCCTAGGTGGATCCAACGCCCGGCTTCGCCTACACGTTCTTGAACCACCGATACAAAAGCAGCCACATCGTGTTTTGTTTCTTCTTCGCGTTCGAGAATAGCGTCGATATCGAAGCCGGCGCGCTCTTGAATGGTCCTGAGATCCGCCGCGGGAATTTTTCCGAGCTTCGCCCAGGCCTCACACGCGAGCACTTCGATGTCCAGCCAAGTTCTAAACTGCGATTCGAGCGACCAAATGGCCGCCATTCGAGGGCGTTGGTACCGTGCGATCACGGGGCAGACTCCCAATCTCCCCTAGATTGCGCAAATACAAGTGTATCAATCAAAATACGTCGGCCCTGAGTGGCGATGTCCTTTAGCTTCATTGGAAACTGGGCCGCTGTGTAATAGCGCAAGTAGCCGTCAGGAGTGACATACCACGAACCCTGGACGTTCTTGAGCCAAGTCGTTTTGCCGCCTTTTTTAGCTCGACCACTTAATGTTGTGTCGGGAATGTTTTCTAATCCGACGATTTCAGTGTCAGCTTTGATGCGGGCATCCGCCTCCGTTTCGAACTTGAGGAAAAATGGATCTGTAGCTGTTTTGGGCTCGGTGTATTCCGCTTTTACGTAATACTGAAACCGAAACCACCCTAAACCAAAAGGGAGCGGGGGGCCTAGCACCCAGAGAAAGAGATTCAGCGGGCTCGCGGGGAATTTATCATCCGATAGAGCACTGAGATCTTTCTTGTTTGCTGCTCGAAACGCCAAGATATTCGCAAAACCATCCTTTGCCGTTTTCGGATAAGCGCTGGTTCTCAGCAGGGACTCACTGATTAGTTTAAACGCTTTGGACAGCACCGCCGGATCGTCCGAGGGGATCTGGCACGAACCATCGGAGATATACCAGTTCTCCGTCTTGCCGGCGCCAGCGTCTACGTCACGGGATTCCACTTCGTGAGTGGCACACTCACCGCATTTATCGATGAGCACTAACATCTTGTCCCGCAGCGCGATCAAGGGGGCGTTCATCGCGTCGATTTTGTCGTTAATGCTCTTTAGAGTAGCGTCCTCTTTGCCATCAGTGGTCAAAACCCGCGTTGCCTTGAGATCTTCGACCTCTTTAAGCTTTTGTCGATAATCGGCCTTTGCCTTGGTTAAATCGCTTTGGCAGGCTGCATCCTTGGCACGATTCTCGAAGAATTCTCTTACTGTTTTGCCATCTTGAATCAGGGCAGGGTCAATCTCGGGTGCGGGAATGCTGGGTCTGGAACCAGATTTTGCGAAAAGCGGAAAGGAAATAGCTAGAACCGTTAAAGAAACCAGCTTTATCATGGCGCCTCACTATGTGTTCAGACTACTGTTCGACCGGAAGAATACCCTTCTACCCTCGACTGAACAAACTCTCAAGAGTATCTAAGAAAGCTTCCCATTCACCGCTGCGTTCCCACTCCTGCAGTAGCTGCGCAATGGCTTGAATGCGGTCGTTTTTCACCAGGCCCATTAACCTAAAAACGCCTGCGAGGGAACCGTCTTTGGAGTAGTGGCGCAAGGTTTCCAGCCACTGGTGGGATTCGGTACTTGAAGCCAGCGGCGCGAAGGCCTGCCAAACTTCTCGAAAGGCTCCCTGCTTTACGAACTGCACAATCCACTCGCGCTCGGCGGGAGTCAGATCGGTTCTGGCAAGGGATTGGTTTCCTTGGAGATTGTCCAGAAGTGCGCTCATCCCTTCAGGGCTTCCCCGCAGCACCTCTTGTATAAAGTCCCAGTGCAGTTCGCTACCCTTGATACCCTTATCTAGCCGAAGCAAATCTTGGACAAAATCAGCCAGGGGGCGATAGCGAGACGGTTGAATTTCCGAAATAAGGCGCAGAATTCCCGAAGCGTTCCCGGTGGATAACCAGGTATGCGCTGAAGGGAATCGTGGGTAAATCTTTCCATCAGCCCCTAAATCCATCGCAAAAAGCCCCGAACCGGCCAAAAACCCGAGACCCTCGGAAAGCGCTCGCCACTCCCTTGGCCCCGATTCGCGCACGACCTCGAGATAGGCCTCAAAGGGGGAAAGCACCCCGGCGGTTCCCGCGGAGTCCAACTTGGCCAGGGCTCCTAAGGAGTTCAAAATGCGTGATACTCGATCCTGCAACGGAGGGCTGGACTGGAACAGATTCAGGAGCATTTCGTGGCCGCCACTCCCCGAAGCATCGTCAGTCCCCGATGGGAGAACTTCTTTGAGAACCCGCCAGGTTCCGACGTCCAGAGACGATAGTCCACGGTGCGAGGAGAGTAGAAGGTTGTCTGTTTCCAGATTTTCTAAAAGGGTTTTACCCCCCGATTGTTTTCGGGTGAGGTAGGCAATCCCCGCTCGAGCCAATGCGGAACCGTCCGCATAGCCCCGGGCTTCATCGATAGCTTCGATGGCACTCACGATCGCTTTTCTCAGGGGCACAGAGTCGACGCTGGGAATGGAGTACTTAAACTTTCCGAGGCCTGCTGGGCTTCTTGTTTTGAGGGCATCCGAAAATTCTTCCAACCCAAAGTCTTTGAGCTCTTGCAGGCGGTTGGAGGCAAAAACCCACTCATGGGTTACCGGATCTTCAGCGACAAACGCGAATGTCGACTCGGGCGTACTTACCGGCAAATCCAGCAAGGCTCTGGTGAAGTCTTTTTCAGGCAATGCTTGGATGGCCACCGCGTTTTCTTGCAACGTCTTCCGAAGCCATTCGCCCAAGACATAGCTGTTGAGGTAAAGCGGCAAGTTAAAGGTCAGGTAATCCTCTGCATCCGAGTCGCGAGGTGCCCCGATCAGATTTTCGTGAGCTGTTCGAGCCGCTTTAAATAACTCAAAAAAAGCTTTGGTCTGATCAGCGCTGGGGGCTGTCTGAGTTAACGCCAACCAAGAAACGCGCGTCAACCCACCGGCTGTGGGGTTTTCGAGCGCTGGAATCAAAAAAGCGGAAACGGTTCGAGGAAGAAATGGGACATAGGGAGTGAGACGCAACGGGACGTTCGGCTGCAGTAACGAGCCCATTTCTTTTGCAATGTCAGGGTCCGAGAGCAGCTTTTCCTGGACAGCGGTAAAAAGTCCATCCGAAGGCCCTTCTAGCGCCAGAACGAGGTCCATCAAAGAGTCAAATCCAGTGAGTGGTTTGCCGCTCTGGGGTGGTTGCGCGTTTTTGAATAGCGGTTCGTGGATGAGGCTCGTTAAGCCAGACCCCATGCCGTCAAAAGCTTTTCCCCCGTGACGGGTATTTACCAAACGCAGGGCCTGCAAAAGTCCCACGACGGGCCAGGAGTCCGTGAGCGAGTCACTTAGGTGAATCCAACGCTCTTTCAGCCCTGGAATCGCCGTAAAGCGTGTCATGTCCGCCACCGCAAGCTCGGACCAGTGTTCCTGGATCGCAGGGGCATCGGCTAACTTGGTCACCACGCCCACCGTTTCGGCAGAGGCAAGCTGAATCCCGTTAATTGTGGTCCCGTGCGAGGCGATTGGGCCCCAGGCTTTTTCGAATTCCTCGTGAAGTTCTTCTAAAGACTCGTCCAGAGAGGGCGAGAGAATCCCAATATCTCTTTCGACCACGTCTAAAAAATGCGGCGAATTCACCACGGTCCGAAACAGGTGGGACAAGGCGGCGCGGTTTGGTTGGGACTCCAGCGCTCGACTCGCTTCTCTGGCCTGCGAAAAAGCGTTACGTCGGACTCGTTCGCGCAAAATGGCGACTAATCCGGTGGAGTCTTGCGCAGTTTGGTAGAGGTACCGGGTGATAAGGTGTCCCAGACGATTGAGCTGTGCGTCTGATTGAGAATCCATCCAGGGCGCTAAGCTTTGGATTTGGCCATTCTCGTTAAGCGCTTCGAATATCTGGCGAATGTCGTTTGCCTCAATCGAATCGTCCAGGATGACCCGGTCGACTTTGCGGGCCGGGTGTCCGAGCAGGTCCGGCATTGGGGGCGGTTCCGTGCAGGAGGCTAGTCCAAGACAAAACCCCAGGCCGACAAACGCAGATCGAGAATGGAAAAAATGGGTGTTCACGGAAATGTTGTAGGAGACTCATCCACAAAGGTCAATTTGTGGAAGTAGACGCCGGGCCCCTCAGTTTCTGGATAAGTTTGCTTGCTTCGCGGTATCCCGCTGCATGGGCGGCTCGCTTTGCGGAGTAGTCTGTTGGGTCTCTTTTTAACTCGATTTGAGCGGTGAAAGGTGTGAGCCTGAAAGCATCGGCGATGCTCTTACGCAATTGTCCAGCAAACACACGTCGAATCAGCTCGTCGTCGCGTTTAGATGTGACGTGGTTCAAGTAGTCATCGTACATCGATACTGCCACCACCGCCTGAGAACCTCTTCGAAAGGCTTCGCGGACGTCGAGAGCGGAGATTCCCTCTATCCAACCCGTTCCTCGCTCGGGGTCGAACTTACGGTAGATTCCCGGCACCGCAATGGTACGTAACAAAGGCTCTTTCCATTCCCCGGATCCAAAAACGTCAGGTTCGCCCAGGTCGGTATTGATCGCCGCAATGACAACGGGAACTTTGCTCTGGTTCAGTAAGGTTTGTGGGAAAGACTGCAAAATGATCGACGGGAGTATGGTGCTAGGATCGAGCTCCTGCCGAAAGTCGATGCTCCCCATTCGATTAAAATCCTTTTTATCGAGCCGGCTAGCAAACCACTCCAAATCGTGGATGCTTTTCAAAAACCCGTTGCCTAGAGCAAAAAGGGTGGGCCAACCAGAAGCCACGATCATTTCGATCTCAATCCCTTCCTCATAAAACTTTTTGATCAAGCCGACGGTAGCAAAGCTCGCCACACCAGCCCCACCCACCACCAAGGAAACCCGTTGAATTCGACCGGTGGGGGATGTCTGGGGCTGAGGAGATTGTTCTTCTTGTGCGCCGTTGATGGGCTCGGGCCCCATCTTGTGTTGGGGCGTTGTGCACGCCGTAATATAAAGCACGGCCAGGCAAAAAATAAATCTAGTTGTAAACATAGTGCAGGAGGATCTCCGTGTTGCCGCTCTTTTTTCCGGACAGAGGGCAGAGTTCAGGTTGGTTTTTGCGCATAAATCCATGTGCGATCATAAATGAATCAAATGCACTCAGAGATTGAGTGGTCGCTTCGGGGTTTCTGACGACACCGCCCTTTCCCAGGTTTTCAGGGCCGACTTCGAATTGGGGCTTGAATAAAAGTACCCAGTCTTTGGCATTTGCGGCTGCGATTTTTACCGCCGGGACAAGAGTCTTGAGCGAAATAAAGGACGCATCCATACAAACAAAGTCAATTGCGGACGCGTCCTGATGAGCCGCTGCCAAAGTAGCTAAGGTGAGGTACCGCGCATTCACTTTTTCTAGAACAGTCACCTGCGTTTGATTGCGCAGTTTTTGATCGAGCTGTCCGTGACCCACATCGACAGCAAATACCCGACGAGCGCCGTGCTGCAGAAGACAGTCGGTAAAACCACCTGTAGACGCACCCACATCTAAGCAAAGCCGGTCTTTTACGCAAACCTGGAACTTTTGAAGGGCGTGCTCCAGTTTGAACCCACCACGACTTACGTAGCGGGGGGCGCGCGAACGCAGTTCTATCGGGAGATCGAGCTGGAATTTCGCTCCGGGTTTTTCGAGACGATTGGCCCCCAGCCAGACTTCTCCAGCTAAAATGCAGCGCTGAGCCTGTTCTTTGGAAGCGCAAAGCCCCCGCTGCGTAAGCAGGGTATCCAGTCGTTCTTTCTGAAGCATGCGGGGCGGACTTTACCCCAAATCAAGGCTGATTGGTACTTTGCAAGGGTTGGTGGTAGCTTGCGCCCAATGAAGGCACCGGCTCTGGAATCTTTTCGCCGCACGGTTTTTCAGCCGTGGCTTCCTGTTTTAGTGGCTGGCCCCTTGCTGCTCGCTGTAATCAGCCTGGTGACTTACCATTGGCAAACTCAGCGGAAAGATTACGAAAACCTCGCCGATCAGTTCATTCAACGCCAAAACCGGGTTTTGGCCCACGATGCACTTCGCGTATCTGAGGCGGTCGCCGATCTCTTGGTTCGGGCCGCTGGAGACGTTAAATTGCTCTCAGTTGCTGCCACCAACAAAGAGCAAGTGGGTCAGTTTTTTGCTCATCTAAGTGGTTACAATCGTCTTGCGGTCTTGGGGAACAAAGAGCTTTGGGTTGCGGAAACGGGCAAGCCAGGGGTAGCCAGCCTGTCACTGGAACGGTGTTTGCCGGCGCAGCTATGCGATCGCGCGAGTCTTGAACAAGGACTCCGGCTGCCTGTCGGCAAAGTCTGGGTAGGCAAAAGCCTGCGTTGGTACACGCCTCAATCAGATGCTATGGCTCCGGACAATGGCACTCTCAGCGTCGTCTATCGTACGGCGCGGGCGGTATACCTGCTTGGAGTAGATTTTAAAGCGTTTCAGAAAATAGCGCGCATTCCGACTTTTCCTTATCAAGACCGAGAAGACCTCCGACAGGCCTACGAAGCTGGCAATTATATCTACGTCTTGGATGCAGATTCGGATTTGCTCTACCACCCGAGACGCTGGCACATCTTGGGCATGGACAGGGCAACTGGGCGCCCCATGGCCCCCATGGAAACCGACGCGGATGCGGGCATAAAGCCCCTAAACTTTCGCGCGTACCGTGAAGGAAAGCTCCGGCCCTATTTCGACCGACTCTTCGCGAGAGCATTCAAAGGATCTGGGGTGGATGTATTTCAAGCTACCAACCTCAGCGGTGTGGTACGGGTGATTTCGGTCGCGCCGGTGCTTTTGCCTGCAACTCTTTTTGAACAAGCCGGGCCTTTCGGGTATGTGGGGGTGGGATGTGCCGTGGAGCACTTTCAAGAGCCACAGGAGCGGTTGGTTCCTTACTATTAGCAACCGCCACGCGAGGGGAATGGAGTTGAGAAAAGCCGTTTGGATTTTGGTGCTTTTGCTCTGGGTCGCAGGCTGCGGAAAGCCCGTTGAGCCCCAGGCGCCTTCTCAGCGCGGAGAGGTAGTGGGTTCGATTGAAGTTCCTCCCGGCTTGAAGAATTCGCGCTTGGTATCGGCAGGCTGCGTGCAAGTCGTCAAAAAGAACCAGGGCATGTGGGCGGAGTTTTCGCACAGCGATTGTCCAGAGCCACGGGAGACGCTTCTTCCGGCCGAGAGCACGGTTTTTGAGCTGCTGGCTGTGCAAAAACCGGGAGAAAATCTCCTCGAGCTCAAAATGCACGAAAATGTGATCGGTTTTGCAAATGGTGTGGGCGAGAGTGGCGGCGATTTTTCTGTTTGGAACCTCGTGCACCTTTGTCAAATTTCCGATCCTGACCAACCTGCGGTCTTACATTTTAGCGAGCTTTGCGAAGTCGTTTTTGAAACTCTGAACGAAAATCAAATGGGCCGCTATCGCCAGCTGCAGCTCAGGTCGTTGGAGCAAGTGGCTAAGAGCAAAATTCATGAGATTGAGCGATTAAAAAGCAAAGACGTCGCGACAATGAAGCGCTTTGCATTTTTGGAGCGTGAACTGGAGCTGGGGCGCAAAGAACTGGATAGGGCGCGGCGAGAGCGCCAACTAGTGCGTGAAGCGCTGGCCGATGCACAACGAGGGGTGCGTGACTCCATTGCTTCCAATTTTACCGTCAATCGTTTGCTGGAAAGGCAAAAGCTCGAAGTCGAACTCAAAGAAGCGGTAAAGGATGCAAAGTTTTACGAAGTTTCTATTCGATTGGCGGGGTTGGAAAAAGAGCGCGCAGCCTTGCTTAGGAAGTCTCTAGACAATTCTGAACTCGCAAAAAGCCGAGAGGAAGGTATCCGAAAGCAGCTGCAGGCCCTGCGTGAGCAAGGTGGCGTGGACTCGGAAGAGGGCAAAAAGTTACAAGCTGTTTTTGATCAGAACCACGCACTGATTCTCTCTGAAGCTGAACGCAGAAAAGTGGAAGAGTCACTAACGTTCTCTACAGCCGAAGCCGAACGGGTGAAGGATTTGATTGATCGAGCTGCCAAAGTAAACCGGCTGATTATCGACAAAAAGGACGAGTTAGATAGCTTTGACCGTCAGCCGCCGCCCGCCAGTGGAAAACTACCTACTGCAAACCGGTAGGCCCGGGTTTTACGACGTTCAAGGGTTTTCGAAATCGCTTCTTGTCTATGGCTTGGCTTGGAGACAAGCGCTCTAAAATGCGCTGGGCGATTTGGGGTGGAGTCAGACCCGTCGCATGTCTCTGGTGCTGCGGAGAACCGTGGTCGATAAAGACATCAGGTAGTCCTAACGCGAGAAGGGGGGTTGATATTTGTTCTTCGTGGAAAAATTCCGAAACCGCTGAACCAAACCCTCCTCGAACGGAGTTTTCTTCAACTGTCACAAAAAGCCGGGTCTCCGAGGCCCAGCGCTTAAGCAGCGTTCCATCGAGAGGTTTAGCGAATCGAGCATTGATAACTGCGGTGGAAATGCCCTGAGCGCTCAGAAGATTTTGCGCTTCTCGGGCAAGAGTCACCCCCACTCCAATGCCGGCGATCACCACGTCGGGTTCTGTCCCATCTGAGTGAATCAGTTCACCCTGCCCAATGGGAATGAGGTGGAGTTCCGCGTCCATTTCCACTCCGACTACTTCACCACGGGGGTAACGAAACGCTATCGGCCCTGATTGGTGTTGAACTGCTGTGAAAATCATGTGCTGCAGCTCATTTTCATCCTTAGGGGCCATAATGACCATCCCGGGGACCGCGCGCAGGTAACTCAGATCGAACGCGCCTTGATGGGTAGCCCCATCTGCGCCGACCAAACCTCCTCGATCGAGAGCGAAGATGACCGGCAGGTTCTGCAGGGCGACGTCATGAATGATTTGATCGTAGGCACGCTGGAGAAAAGTTGAATAAATAGCGGATACAGGCCGGAAGCCTTCTGTAGCCAACCCAGCGCAAAACAAAACGGCATGCGCTTCGGCGATGCCCACGTCATAGCAGCGCGAGGGAAATTCTTTTTGAAATTTAGCCAATCCCGTTCCACTTGGCATGGCAGCTGTAACGGCGACGATGCGAGGATCTTGACGTGCCAGTCGTATCAGAGTGTCTGCGAAAACGTCCTGGTAGTTGAGGCGTTTCTTCTCGGTTTTTTCTAGGCCGATGTCTATTTTGAATGGCGTGACACCATGGTACTGGAGCGGGAGCGCCTCCGCTTTGAGGTAACCTTTGCCTTTTACCGTCAGAGCATGCACGAGATAAGGCCCACCGCTGGGTCCCTCGTCGCGAATGAACCGGAATGTTTCGAGTAGTTGTTCCATGTCGTGGCCATGGATGGGGCCAAAGTATCGAAATCCAAAACACTCAAACAACATGCCGGGAGTAAAAAAACTTTTCGCACTCGTGCGCAGCTTGGAGAACAAACCGGTTAAGGGAATCCCGAGCTCTGAAAGGGAGCGAAAGAGAACGCGCATTTCTTTGCGAAATCTATTGTACCCAGGGTGAGTGATCGTGTGATTCACAAAATTATTCAACGCGCCGACATTGGGGTCTATCGACATGTCGTTATCATTGAGCACGACTACGAGATTTTTTGCGGGGATATGGCCAGCATTGTTCAATGCTTCGAAAGCTAAGCCTCCCGTCATGGCCCCATCCCCAATGATAGCTATGGACAGGTGTTTGGTGCCGCTATGGCGCATCCCTTCCGCTATTCCGAGCGCTGCGGAGATAGAAGTGCTTGCATGCCCTGCGCCGAAGGCATCGTACTCGCTCTCCGCTCGGCTGGTGAACCCACTGATGCCACCCGTTTGTCGAATGCTGGGGAAAAGGTCTCTTCGCCCCGTGAGGATTTTATGGGGGTAGGCTTGGTGCCCCACGTCCCAGACCAGTTTGTCGAGAGGGGTTTCAAAAACGGAATGCAGCGCGACCGTAAGTTCGACGCTTCCTAAATTGGATGCGAGATGCCCCCCCTTTTCCGAAACAACGCGCAATATCTCTTCACGAACTTCGTCTGCCACTTGACGTAGGCTCGCGTCGCTCAGTTTGCGCAAATCGGCGGGGCTTTTTATCTGATCTAAAAGGGGCATGCGTTTCGATTACCGCTTTCGGTCCCGAATAAACTCGGCAATCCCGACTAAGGGCTTGCTGCGATCTCCTTCGGGGCTGATAGCCTGTATCGCGGAATCGATCAACCGGTTTAATTTTTCACGCATTTCGGTTCTGCCCATGACTTGACCGTAGCTCGGCTTGGGCTTTTTCCTGGGACCTCGAGCGTACCGAATCGAGGGTTCCGCATCGAGTATGTCATCCGAAATTTGAAAGGCTAAGCCAATCGCTTCGCCATAGCGGCGGAGTCTCTGGAGGCGAATCTCTTCGACGGGGATCAGCCTAGTGGGCAATAGAACAGATCCTAGAATAAGGGCTCCGGTTTTGTGAATATGGATGAATTCTAGCTCAGGAAGGCTGTAAGTAAGGTGGTCCGTGGTCACATCCAATACTTGCCCCCCAACCATGCCTCGAACGCCCGCATATTGAACCATCAAATCCAATGCGCCCAAGATTTGAGCGGGTTGGTAACGCCCGGTCGAAGACAATTGCAATACCTGTCCAAAAGCCTCAGTAAGAAGCGCATCTCCTGCAAGAATAGCCATGGCTTCACCATATTTTTTATGGCTTGAGGGCCGACCCCGACGGGTATCATCGTCATCCAAGGCGGGAAGGTCGTCGTGAATTAAAGAGTACGTGTGAATGTACTCCATCGCACATGCCGCGGGTAGAACGCTTTCAGGCGGAAGCCCAAGGCATTCCGCACTGGCCAATACCAAAAGTGGCCGCAAGCGTTTTCCGCCTCCTTCCAAGCTGTACTGCATGGCATCGAGCAAAGGCCCAAAACGCAGAGAGACGGACTGCCGAAAACGGGAGCCACTCTCGTCCAGGTAACGGTTGATTAGCTCAATGCGTGCTTCGCTGTACGCCTCGAAGTTCATTTTGGCTCCTCGAAATCCGTTGCTTGGATTTCGCCTTTTTCAGTTTGCACCAACAGCTGTACCTTGCGCTCGACTTCATCGAGTTGTTTCAAGCACTCCCGCGAGAGCAAAATGCCTTTTTCAAAGGCCTTGAGCTGCTTTTCTAGGGGCTGTTCGCCCTGTTCTAATTCTCCAATAATTTTCTCTAGTTCTTGGAGGGAATCTTCGAAGGGGAGGTCTTTGTTTTTTGCTGCCACCGGCGAAGATTAAAATGAGGTGGCGATAGAGTCAAACAACGCGAAACCGGTTCGTTGCATTGACAAGGTTACCGCCGCACCGTTAGCGTTCTAAAACTGAGGGGGGATCATGCGCAAATCTTTTGAAATTCTAGGAGTTTTCCTGTTTCTAGGGGCCGTTTTGGTCGGGTGCACCCAAAGCGGGGGAAATGCGAATGAAATCCTGATTGGGGAGTATGGGTCCATGACAGGGTCAGAAAGCTCCTTTGGAGTCTCGACCCACAACGGCCTGGAGATCGCGATTGCTGAAGTCAACGAGGCGGGGGGCATTGGCGGCAAGAAGCTACGGCTGATCTCCTACGATGATCAAGGCAAGTCCGAAGAAGCGGTGACTGCTATCACCAAGCTGATCACGAAAGATCGAGTGTCTTTGGTGATAGGAGAGGTCGCAAGTTCGCGCTCCATTGCCGCAGGCGCCATTGCACAACAATACAAAATTCCAATGATCAGTCCGGCAAGCACCAATCCGAAAGTCACGCAATTGGGCGATTACGTTTTTCGAGTGTGCTTCATCGATCCCTTTCAGGGAAAAGTGATGGCTCGTTTCGCTATTGAGAACCTGAAAAAGAAAAAAGCAGCGATTCTGCGGGATATTCGAGCCGACTACAGCGTAGGGCTCGCAGATTTTTTCTCAAAAGAGTTCAAGGCAATGGGCGGTGAAATCGTCAAAGACGTCGCATATTCAACGGGTGACGTGGATTTTAAATCTCAGCTTACGGGAATCCGTTCGGCAAAACCCGACGTTGTATTTATTCCAGGGTACTACACCGAAGTAGGTTTGATCGCTCGGCAGGCAAAAGACCTGGGCTTGGGCGCTGCGCTTCTTGGGGGCGATGGTTGGGATAGCGACAAGCTGACCGAAATCGGTGGAGACGCTATTGGTGGGCACTATTTTAGTAACCACTATTCCTCGGAAGATCAGCGGCCATCGGTTCAGGCCTTTATCAAGAAATATCGGGCAAAACACGGCGAAACTCCCGACAGCATGGCCGTTCTTGCGTATGACGCTGCTCAAGTTGCCATCCACGCGCTCAAGAGTGCTAAAGATCACTCTCCCAAGGCCATCCGAGATGCCATCGCCCAAACCAAAGGCGTTCCTGGGGTGACGGGAGATATCACCTTGAATGAAAACCGCGACGCGGTGAAGCCCGCAGTGGTCATGCAAGTGGCGGGACGCCAGCGTTATAGTTACGTTACGACGATTAACCCCTAGTTCAGTAGTAGCGAGTTTGGGTTGCAAGCGTTTCTTCAAAATCTAATCAACGGTCTGGCTTTGGGCGGAGTCTATGCGCTTGTGGCATTGGGCTACACCATGGTCTACGGCATTTTGCAGTTTATCAATTTTGCCCATAGTGAAATCTTCATGTTGGGAGCTTTTGCGGGTTTATTCATCGCCCAAGCGTTTACCGGTGCTGAAGCGCCGTTCGTCGTGCAAAGTGCCGTGATGCTGGGGAGCATGCTGGCGTGCATGCTTGCGGGATTCTTGGTGGAGCGCCTTGCATATCGACCATTGCGCTCGGCTCCTCGGTTGAATGTTCTCATTACCGCCGTGGGGGTTTCACTCCTGCTTCAGAACGTCACTCAGCTGCAGTTTGGTTCCACGCCGCGGTTTTTTCCGTCGATTGTGCCGACAGTGCAGTACTACCCTTGGGTTGGATCGGATCTGGTGCTGACAAACATCCAGCTCATAGTCATTGGCGTTTCCGCCTTATTGGTATTGGGTCTCACTTTGCTCGTACACCGTACGAAGCTCGGCACAGCGATGCGAGCAGTCAGTTTTGACATCGAAGTGGCAAGCCTAATGGGCATTCCCACGGATCGGGTAATTATATTTACTTTTTTGATCGGCTCCTCGTTAGCGGGATGTGCGGCGGTACTCTACGGCTTGAGTTACCCAAAGATCGAACCCATGATGGGCGTGTGGATCGGGATGAAGGCCTTTGTCGCAGCGGTTTTTGGCGGCATTGGAAGCATTGCTGGTGCTGCGGTAGGGGGACTCGTTTTGGGACTAGCAGAGTCTTTCACTGTTTATTACGTCTCCTCGACTTTTCGTGACGCAATCGCTTTTGCACTATTGATCCTGGTCTTACTTTTTAAGCCGGGCGGCTTGTTTGGTGTGAATCGAAAGGAGAAGGTTTGAAGTCTCCTCTTTTCCCTCAGCTCGGAGTGGTCCTTTTCTTCGTTATCGTACTTTGGGCGATCGACAGTCTGCTCACGGGTTTTATGAACCCCTATTACTTGCGAGTTCTAGTCAACTGCGGAATCGCCGGGATTCTTGCGTTGAGTTTAAACCTCATCAACGGTTGTGCCGGACAGTTTTCGTTAGGGCACGCGGGATTTATGGCAGTGGGAGCCTATGTCAGCGCGGGTTTGACGACGGTTTTTCCGGCAGGCGAGTTTGCGGCGACTGATTTAGGAGTGGGGATCGCGATTGGCTTGGGTGGGGCTGTTGCGGGTGGCGTTGGCTACCTGGTCGGGCTTCCCTCGCTGCGACTTCGGGGGGATTACTTAGCGATTGTTACTCTCGGCTTCAGCGAAATGATTCGGGTAGTTTTTCTGAATATAAATGCTCTTGGGGGCGCTCGAGGAATGTACGGAATCCCCGCGCGTGTGGGATTTTTCTGGGTGTTTCTTTGGATGGCGTTCACTTTTGTCTGTTTGAACCGTCTGCTGAAGTCGTCGCGGGGTAGAGCGATTTTTTCGTTGCGTGATGATGAGATCGCAGCGCAGGCCATGGGAGTGGAAATCAGCCACTTTAAAGTGGTTAGCTTTGCAATCAGTTCTTTTTTTGCCGGCATCGCGGGTGGGTTGTTCGCGCATTACCAAGGATTTATTGATCCCCAGTCGTTTGATTTCAGTCGCTCCGTTTTGGTGGTGATCATGGTGGTACTCGGGGGGATGGGAAGTCTTTCGGGAGCTGTGCTTGGTGCCTTTATTGTAACTGTGCTTCCCGAAGTGTTACGGGCATTTGAACAGTATCGCTTGGTCATCTTCCCTCTGTTGTTGATATTAATGATGTTGCTGCGCCCCATGGGAATTCTGGGACACCGAGAGCTTTGGCAGTTTCTTCCACTGTCGTTCCTGAGGAAGAAGCGATGACTGCCCCCATTCTTAAAGTAGAGCAGCTTAGCATTGCATTCGGTGGGCTCAAGGCCGTAGCCGGTTTCGATATCAGTCTTGGTATGGGGTCTCTGCAGGGGCTTATTGGTCCCAATGGAGCAGGAAAGACAACGGTTTTCAATTTGCTCTCTGGCATTTATCAGCCCGACAGCGGCCGTTTTGAATTAGAAGGAAAAAACTTGCTCCGCGCTTCACCCGACGCTGTTTGCCGTGCCGGAATTGCACGGACGTTTCAGAATATTCGGGTGTTCAGCCATTTGAGCGTTTTAGAAAACGTACTGGTGGGTTTTCATTCCTCTGTCCGCTACGGGTATGGGGCATTGCTTCTGCGAACCACCGCCTTTAGGGACGAAGAAAAAGCTCTCGAAGAGAAGGCGTTTGAACTTTTACGAAGAGTGGGACTTGAAGGTCGAGCCCTGAGCACCGCTAGAGATTTGAGTTATGGAGACCAACGCCGATTAGAGATAGCGCGAGCGTTAGCCACTCGGCCCAAAGTGCTGTTGCTCGACGAGCCTGCAGCGGGGCTCAACACTTCAGAAAAAGCCGAATTGATGGGGCTCATTGCCAAGATTCGGGAGGATTTTGGGGTGGGGATATTGGTTATCGAGCACGATATGAAGCTCATTATGGGCATCTGTGAACGCATTACCGTTTTGGATCATGGGGAGATTATCGCAGTGGGTACTCCCAGAGAAATTCAAGCCAATCCTAAAGTGATTGAAGCCTATTTGGGAGTGGCGTGATGCTCGTAATGGAGAAAATCCAAGCTGGCTACGGAGCCTGTGCGGTCCTAAAGCAATTCGATTTGCACGTGGACCGCGGCGAAACTGTCGCCTTAATTGGAGCGAACGGAGCCGGCAAAACTACGGTGCTTCGAACTGTTTCGGCTTTGCTCAGGCCATGGCAGGGACGGGTGCTTTTTGATGGCAAAGATATTACCCGATTGAAACCCCATGCGATCGTAGGGTTGGGTCTATGCCATGTTCCGGAGCGACGCGGAATCTTTGCTAACCTGACTGTCTACGAAAACTTGCTCATCGGAGGGTACAGGCAGCGTCTCAGTCCAAAGGATTTTGAGCAAGTGTACGCGATTTTCCCCATTCTCAAAGAACGTCGCAATCAATCCGCTGGCACACTTTCGGGTGGAGAACAGCAAATGCTCGCGATCAGTCGAGCACTCCTATCACGCCCGAGATTATTGCTTTTGGATGAACCCTCATTGGGGCTCGCGCCCCAAATCACTCGGACCATTTTCGATACCATTCAGCGCATTGCTGCTGCCGGCACGACCGTGTTGCTCGTAGAACAAAATGCACATGCTGCGTTACGTATCAGTCAACGCGCCTACGTGCTCGAAGTAGGCGAGGTCCGATTTTCAGGTCCCTCGGCCCAGCTTCGCGAGAACGATGAAGTCAAACGTGCCTACCTAGGTGAGTAGTTGTTCAGATCTGACGCCTTTTACTGACAAAATTGACCGATTTCAGAGGCGGGCCGGCTGGGGCGTGCAGTTTTACTCCTGTTGCTTGTTGGTACAGCCATTGCAAATGCAGTCCTTTGTCGCCAATGACGGCGTCGCGTGTGGAGGAAATAATGAAAGCTAGATTCTTGTTGGTATTGGCTCTATTACCCGTTGCGTCTTTCGGTGCGGGAATTCATATCGGTGGATCAGAAATCATTCGGATTGATGACGATTCGGACTTGGTAATCGAAGCCAACGGCGCTGCCTCTTTGGCAAATTTGAGGCGGGAAAATCGCATCTTGTACCGTCGGATCGCTCGCCTTGAAGCAGCCGTTCGCCAATTGCAATCCAAGACTTTCAATTTAGAAATGAACGCTGCAGAAAACTCTGTCGGCAATGTCGTCGGGTCTGCACTTCAAGCCTTTGCTAAGCCCATCGCAGCGAAAGAATTCACCTGTTACCTACAAACTACTTTTGAGGGCACGGTAATGGGTAAAGGGGGAAGTGAAGCAGAAGCAAAAGCAAATACTCTCCAAGCTTGTGACAAAAAGAACGGCGGATTTAGCTGCCGGGCTGACAAAGTCCAGTGCTCCTAGCAAGCCAATCTGTGTGGCATAACGGCGCTTTGGGCAAAGGCCTGGAGCGCCGTTACTATTTCGAGCCCATCGCGTGGACTAGAATTTTTTCTCCGTCTCGAAATAGAACTGCCATTTTGGTGGGGGAGCGCATTTCTTCAACCAAACCCAGGCCGAAGGTAGGGTGCTGGACCACTTGGCCAACTAGGAAAGTATGGGTGGCCTGATAGGGAAAGGAATCTGCCGAGGTCTTTTTGGACATTTTCTGTTCCCAGAGTTCCGCTACACGAATGACTTGTTTTGGGGCGGAGGAACGAGAGGTTCCGGTTTTTCGAATGGGTACCGCATTCCCTGTAAGTTTGTATTTGTGAACGCCCTTGCAAGTTTTGCACTGGACCTTGGACGGTTTTCCATCCAGCATGGACACAATGACATGGGCCAGTTCCATTCGGCATTTGGTACAAAAAGAGAGGGTGTCTCCCCCTACTTTGGGTGATCCATACAGCTGTGTGACGGAATTCATGCCCCCGAAAATAGAGCAGAGCGTGACGCATGGCAAATGAGAATGGAAAGAAGCGAGCCTCTCGCGCTACTTTAGTGGGTTTAATCGTCTTGAGTTTTGCCCTGGTCGCGATCAGCTTTTTGCATGTGGAAATTGAAGACCCCACAGTGGGACCCCTGGTGGGCGACGTGGCGCCTGATTTTCCAGTGGAATTGGAACCTGGGAAACTCGGAACACTCTCTGATCTTCGGGGTAAGGTTGTTCTGGTCAACTTTTGGGCGTATTGGTGCGGGCCTTGCCTTGAAGAAATGGCGTCCCTTCGACAACTCGAAAAACACTATGAGAAGAAAGACTTTGTATTGCTCCTGGTCCATGTGGGCGACGAAAAGTCCGAAGCGCTCAAAGTGCCCAACCTGCCAAAAAACCTGATCTTTGACACTCCGGTTTCGGCTTTGGCTTCGTATGGCGTTTCCGCTCTTCCGCACACCGTGCTCATCGATAAAAATGGGATTGTTCAGGCCGAGTTTTTAGGGCCACGAGATTGGACAGCTTCGTCCACTCTTGAACAACTCGACCCACTTCTCTAATGCCCTAGATAGGCACAGCAACCTATGATAACGAACAGCCATGCTTACGCATGAGCCATTGTCTACCTTGATTGAGCGTGAACTCCAGGCCGACCGTGCCCTGGATGATGTGACTTGCCGATTGCTCGGCGCCAAAGGTGCGATTCATTGCGAAGCCACTGTTTTTGCAAAAGAAACTGGAGTGTTTAGTGGCGCGCCGGTGTGCGAGGCTTTTCCCAGAAAGGGCCTTGAGATCGAATGCCTGGTGACCGAAGGGGCTCCGCTCCAAAAAGGAGCCGTGGTAGCCAAACTCCGAGGCAATGCAGTGGCCTGTCTCACAGCCGAACGGACACTCTTAAATTTGCTTTCGCATCTGTGCGGGATCGCCACGCTGACCCGACGTTACGTGAACGCTGTCGGAACGAATAAGGCGAAGATCTTGGCAACCCGAAAGACTTTGCCCGGGCTGCGCGATCTGCAGTTGCGGGCAGTCGTGGCGGGAGGAGGTTTTGTACACCGGCGTTCTTTGTCGGACGGAATCTTGGTCAAGGACAACCACCTCATGTTTTTGAGCGAGGCTGAAGTTGTTCAACGTGCACATGAAAGCCGCTCTCCGCTCCACCGAGTCGAAGTCGAAGTGCAAAGCCTAGAGCAGTTGGAGCGTCTTATGCCCCATGCTCCCGACATCGTGATGTTGGACAATTTCACTCCAGAGCAGATGCGGGCAGCAATTAAACGAATAGATGGCCAGTGCCAAATCGAAGTATCTGGAGGCGTTTCATTGGAGACCGTTGCCGATATTGCCGCATTGGGAGTGGATTATATTAGCGTCGGCCGGCTCACCCATTCCGCCCCCGCGTTTGATCTGTCTATGGACATTCGGGCGGCTTCGAAATGAGTCTTCCGAGTTATGAAACCGATTGCCTGATCATTGGTACGGGCATTGCTGGTTTGTCGACGGCGATTGCGCTGGCCGAAGCGGGTCGCGAAGTGCTTTTGATCTCCGCGGCCCCCCATGTTGTTGAATCAAACACTGTGTATGCGCAAGGCGGGATTATTTTGCAGGCAGCTAAAGGCAGTCCAGCCTCGCTGATTCGCGATATTCAAGAGGCCGGCGCCTACATGAACTACTTGCCCGCCGTGCAGCAGTTAGCAGAGCAAGGCCCCGCACTTGTCAAAGAAGTCTTGATCGAAAAAGCAGGTGTCGTCTTTGACCCCAGCGGCGATGATGGATTGCATCTCACACGCGAGGGCGGACATAGTGAGAGCCGCATCGTGCACCGGGGAGACGAGACGGGAAAAAGCATCGAGGAGTCCATGTATGCCTACTGTGGCTCCTTCAAGCAGCTACGCTTCTTGACCCAAGTCACCGCGGTGAATTTACTCATGACCTCCCATCATGGCAAAGATCGCACGCAGATCCATGCCCCTGCCCGGTGTTTCGGGGCGTTTGTTTTTGATCAAACAACCGGCGAAGTGTTTCCGGTCTTTGCGCGGCACACGGTGCTTGCAACTGGGGGTGTGGGGCAGCTTTTCTTGCACAATACGAACAGCCGGTTTGCGCGTGGGGATGGTCTGGCGCTAGCCGATCGTGCCGGATGCCGCCTGGAGAACTTGGAATACATTCAGTTTCACCCAACGACTTTTTTCAAAACTGGGTGTCCCCGTTTTTTGGTTTCCGAAGCCTTGCGTGGTGAAGGCGCTGTATTAATGAATGCGGCAGGCGAGAGGTTCTTAAGCAGATACATCTCTGGCTATGAAACCCCTGAGCTGGCGCCTCGCGATCGGGTGTCCCAAGCAATTCACCAAGAAATGCTTTCGACCGGGGCTGCGTGCGTTTTCTTGGACATTAGCGGCAAACCCGCCGACTGGGTACGCGATCGGTTTCCGTTCGTTTACCGCAACTGCCTTCGTTATGGAGTGGATATCACGCAGAGCCCCATTCCGGTCGTTCCCGGAGCCCACTATAGCTGCGGAGGGGTTTGGGTCGACCTCGAAGGGCGTTCCACGATCCAAAATCTTTGGGCAGCCGGAGAGGTCTCCTGTACTGGGTTGCATGGTGCAAACCGGCTTGCAAGTACATCACTCCTAGAGGGGCTGGTCTGGGGAACTCGATCAGGCAGAGCAATAGCACGAAGTTTAGAAACCTCCCGGCCTGAATTTCCGGAAATAGATCTATGGGAGTCCGGGACCGTTCACGTTGATCCGTCGTTTTTGAGTCAGGATTGGCTTACGTTGAAACACACGATGTGGAATTACGTTGGGCTCATCAAAACGGAGAGCCGGTTGGCTCGTGCGGAAGGGATCGTAAAAGAGTTGTTGAGAGGAATAGAAACTTTTTACCGTAAAGCAGAGTTGAGTGACGCCTTGATTGGCTTGCGCCACGGCTCGCTAGTAGCACAACGGATTGTGGAAGCATCGATTGCAAACCCACGATCCAAAGGGTGTTATCACCGCGGTGAGCTGGAGATCTGATGGCCTTTCAGTTTGATATCGAAAAAATACGTCAGTTGGAGTCGCTTCCCGAGGCGGAATCTGCGCGACGCATTCGAGCCATTCGAAGCGATCGTGGCGAGTCCATCTGCCTGCTTGCGCACCTCTACCAACGCCGAGCCATTACTGAGCTTGCGGACTTTGTGGGGGACTCCTTTGGGCTTTCTCAAAAAGCGGCAAATTCCAGGGGCAAATATATCGTCTTTGCAGGAGTCCGGTTCATGGCCGAGAGTGCTGCTATTTTGTGTCGTCCGGATCAAGTCGTACTGCACCCTGATCCCGAAGCGGGTTGCCCCATGGCGGATATGGCTTCGGGAGAAGAGGTGACGCGGGCCTGGGGAGTTTTGAGTCGAGAAAAATCTTTGGTGCCTGTGACTTACATGAATAGCACAGCGGACATCAAAGCCTTTTGCGGGGAGCATGGCGGCACAATCTGCACTTCGAGCAATGCGGAAAAAACGTTTGAATGGGCTTTCCAAAAAGGAGAGCGGATTTTCTTTTTGCCTGATGAGCACTTGGGTCGGAACACAGCGCTTAAGTACGGTATTGAGTCTGACGATATTGCCGTTTGGGACCCAGAAAAATCCGACGGTGGCGAGCCCGAGGCTTATGCCGATGCGAAGGTGATTTTATGGCGCGGGTATTGCCCCGTTCATCAGAAATTTACCGCGCGTGACGTAGATCATGTGCGGCAGTTTTACCCAAAAGGAAAAGTTCTCGTTCACCCCGAGTGTCCTTCGGACGTCGTGGCCAAAGCCGATGCCGTGGGTAGTACGGAATTTATTCGTCGGTATGTTGCCAACGAGACGGGGCCTGGAGATCAGATTTTTATCGGAACCGAGATCAACCTCATCCAAAACCTTCAGGCCCAGTACCCAGATCGACTCGTGTCCAAGCTGCACCGATCGCTTTGTTTGACCATGTACCAGATCACGATGGGACGCTTGTTGTACACGCTGGAAAACCTAGACGAGTTCCCCACAGTGGAAGTGCCTGAATCCGTGCGTCACTATTCTCGGGTGGCTTTGGATCGCATGCTTTCTATTGCGTAGTTACATCATCTTGCAGACGACGTTGGCTGCCGTGTCAGGTTGCGAAGTAGATTCCAGGGTGAGACCTTTGCTGAGCTCGTCCTTCGGGTCTCCCACGTGCACCATGTATACAGAATTAGAAATCTTGCGCTTTCCTTTAACGTAAACGACAGCAGAGTACCCATACTTCTGGCAGATCCACTCGGCTACCCAACTGTCCTTGGTTAAGTCGGGCAAAATCTCGAGCCCGTAGCCAAAATCCTGATCAAACACAAATCGAGGTTCCTTGATGGTGGCTTGTTTTATCAGGGGGATTTCTACAATTTCAGTGACGACGAGTTCTCCGTTAATGACGACCTTGGGTGGAGGGGGCACCGTGACACTCATCGTGGTAAGTGGCACCGAATTTTCGGCAAATGCGGTCAGAGCGACCAGATTCAAAAGCAACCAAGTATTCATTATTCCCCCAGTGAGCAGAGGGTCGAACAGGTTCCACCAGTCGTCAAAGTGCTACGCGTCAATCGCCAAAACGGTAAGCGATTTCGGCAAAATGTTGCACGGGAGTCTGCCAGACATGAAAGGGACGCCCGACTTCGATGGTGCCGAATTGACTCTGCTGCCCGATCGCCACTGCCGCATTATAGGTGCACGCGACGATAGCCTCGGGGAGAGTCATTTTCATTTGGCTGCAAGCCAAAGTCATCATCAACGGCAGGTTGTGGCTGGGACAAGTACCTGGATTAAAGTCCGTAGTGATCGCGACCTGGGCACCCGCGTCGATGAGTGCACGTGCGGGTGGGTAAGGAGTTCCGGTAAAAAGCGACGCTCCCGGGGCAAGCACTGCAACCGTCTGGGACGTTGCGATTTTCTGAATGCCCTCTTTAGAAACAACATCGAGGTGATCGCAACTCGTCGCACCCAGTTCTACTCCCAGAGCCGTTCCATTTTGGTTGGTAAACTGATCTACGTGGAGTTTGATCCTAAGGCCATGACGGGTGGCGACTTCGGCCATCCGGCGAGTTTGGGCAGGGGTAAAGTACCCGTCTTCCACAAAAGCATCAAAAAAATGGGCTAAGTTTCGACGAGTAATTTCAGGTATCCACTCCTGGCAAATGGTCTCGACATAGCGGTCTGCGCGCCCTTTGAATTCTATAGGCACTGCGTGTGCTGGCAAAAAGGTCGGCACCAACTGGATGGGGGTCAAGGCTTGCAACTGCTGAATGCATTCGAGCATTTTGATTTCGGATTCCAGAGTGAGGCCATAACCTGACTTGATTTCCAGACAGCCGACTCCGCGGGAAGCAAAAAACAAGAGTTCTTTTTGAGCGCGCGCCAAGAGCTCGCTCAGGGGCGCTTTGCGCGTTGCGTGTACCGTGGAGAGTATTCCCCCGCCTTGGGCGGCAATTTCTTGGTAGGTCCTGCCCCCACAACGAGCGGCGTAATCCAGGTGGCGGTTACCCGCGAAAACCAAATGCGTATGGCACTCGACCAAAGCAGGGAGCCATACCGCCTGATTTGCCGAGGTCCTGGGGAGGCCGGCAAACTTTGACGGTAGGTTTTTTTCGGGTCCCACCCAGATGATGGTTCCATCGGTAACCACCACGGCAGCATCATCGATGATACCCAGGTCTGTTTCTGTGCAGTGGCGGCCGCGCTTTTGGGCGGCCCCGGTCAAAGTTAAACACTGGCGGATATGGTCAAAAACCTGAGTCATTTGAGTAAAGGTACCTGAAGATGGTGCTCCCGAGCGACTTTCTCCGCTAGTTCATACCCCGCATCGGCATGGCGCAGAACGCCCATGGCGGGATCCGAGTTCAAGACCCGCTTGAGCCTGCGATCCGCCCGTTCTGTCCCGTCGGCCACGATCACCATACCAGCATGGATAGAATACCCAATTCCCACACCGCCCCCATGGTGAACCGACACCCAGCTTGCGCCATTTACGGAGTTGATTAAGGCATTGAGGACCGGCCAGTCTGCGATCGCATCGCTACCGTCTTTCATCGATTCAGTTTCGCGATTTGGAGAAGCAACGCTGCCGCAATCCAAGTGATCGCGTCCGATCACGATTGGCGCTTTGACTTTGCCTTCTCTGACCAACCGGTTGAAGAGCAAGCCTGCTTTTTCTCTCTCCCCGTGACCTAGCCAACAAATCCGTGCAGGCAGGCCTTGGAAGTGGATCCGATCGCGCGCAAGTTTGAGCCAACGAGTGAGCCCGGCGTTTTGAGGAAAGAGTTCGGCCAGAGCGCGGTCGGTAGTGTAAATGTCTTCTGGATCTCCGGACAGAGCCACCCACCGAAAAGGGCCCTTACCCTCGCAAAAAAGCGGCCGAATATACTCGGGAACAAACCCTGGAATCTTAAACGCGTCGGCGACGCCTTCTTCTTTGGCCACCTGGCGAATGTTATTACCGTAATCAAACGTCGGGATGCCTTTTTCTAGAAAGTGCAGCATGCCGCGCACATGAATCGCCATCGATGCTTTGGACTTCTTGATGTAGTCCTCAGGGCTAGATTTTCGCAGGGCAGCACCCTGCTCTAGGGTCAACCCTTGAGGCAAGTAACCCCGCAATGGATCATGGGCCGAAGTTTGATCCGTTACCAAATGAGGCTGAAATTTTCCCTGAGCGATACGAGGGATGATGTCAGCCGCATTGCCCAACAAGCCAATAGAAACGGGCTTTTTCTGGACGCACGCCGCCTGAATTTGTGCAAGAGCGGAGTCCAGATCCGTCTCCATTTTATCGAGGTATCCCGTTTCGATACGTTTTTGAATTCGCGAGGCATCGACTTCAACCCCCAAGAAACTCGCCCCAGCCATCGTGGCAGCCAGAGGTTGCGCCCCGCCCATACCGCCCAGCCCCGCGGTCAATACCCACTTATCGGCGAGATTTCCTCCGTAGTGTTTGCGCCCTGCTTCGACAAAGGTTTCGTAAGTCCCCTGCACGATCCCTTGAGTGCCGATATAAATCCAACTCCCAGCGGTCATTTGGCCAAACATAGTGAGGCCTCGACGTTCCAGATCGCGAAAGGTCTCCCAATTCGCCCATGCTGGTACCAAGAGAGAGTTTGCCAAGAGAACACGGGGCGCTTCTTCGTGCGATCGTAGCACTCCCACGGGTTTACCGGACTGTACGAGCAGAGTTTCGTCGCTACCCAATGTTTTTAGGGTGGCGACGATAGAATCAAATGCCTCCCAGTTACGAGCTGCCTTGCCGGTTCCACCGTAGACGACAAGTTCTTCTGGGCGTTCTGCCACTTCTGGATCCAGGTTGTTCATGAGCATCCGCAAGGCGGCTTCTTGTTCCCAGCCTTTGCAGTGGAGTTCAGTTCCTCGATAAGCGCGGATCTCTTTCATAGGATCCCATCCTTTTGAGCTTGGGCAAACAGACTTCCCGAACGAATGAGCTGTGAGATGCTTTCAATATCCGGAGTCATGTAGCGATCGCGATCCAGTCGCGGCACATGGGAGCGAACTTGTCCCCGTAGCCACTCTGGGCCCTTGCCCGCTTTGAGTGGCCGTCTGAATTCTAAGGCTTGTGCCGATGCCAGCATTTCAATAGCAAGCACCGTTTGTGTATTTTCCAATATTACTTTCGCCTTGCGGGCTGCCGTAGGCCCCATGCTGACATGGTCCTCTTTTTCATTATTTGTCGGGATAGAGTCTGTGGATGCGGGGTGTGTGAGCAATTTGCTCTCAGCAACAAGCGCCGCCGCAGTCACATGTGGGATCATAAACCCAGAATTGAGGCCCTCGCTCTCCACCAAAAAACAGGGCAAGCCGCTATAGGATGGCTCAATCAGTTTTGCGATTCGACGCTCTGACAAACTTGCCAACTCTGCGAGAGCCATTCCGAGAATGTCCAAGGCAAACGCCACAGGCTGTCCATGAAAGTTCCCCTGGGAAACGATTTCTCCCGTGTCCGCGTGCACAAGGGGGTTGTCGGTTGCCGCATTGATTTCAATGCTCAGAGTTCTTCGTACAAAACTGAGTAAGTCACGGCACGCGCCATGTACTTGGGGCGCACAACGAAACGAATACGGATCTTGAACTCGGTCGCAAGTTCTGTGGCTCTGGTAAATCTCGCTACCTTGCATGTGGGCGGTGAGTCGTCGCGCAGACTCCTTTTGCCCCGGGAAAGGGCGAGTTTCGTGTACCCAATCAGCGTAGGCGCGGGGGGTTCCCAAAACACCATCAAGGCTCGCTGCACAAGTGAGGTCTGCCAACTCGGCTAGTTCTTCAGCACGCAGAAGCAGCAACGCGCCCAGTCCGGTCATTTGTTGGGTGCCATTGATGAGCGAAAGCCCTTCTTTGGGGGCGAGCTTAATCGGTGTAATGCCCGCTTTTTGAAGGGCGAGTCCACCTGGCATGCGTTTGCCCTGATGAAATGCCTCCCCTTCGCCGATGATAACTGACGCTAAATGCGCCAGCGGCGCGAGATCGCCACTAGCGCCGACGGAGCCTTTGCTTGGAATCACCGGGTGGACGCTTTGGTTGAGCATATCGACCAAACACTGGGCGACCTCGGGGCGAACTCCTGAAAAGCCTTTGGCGAGAACCGCGGCCCTCAACAACAAGATCGCACGGCTCTCGACCTCGCTGTGCGGTTCGCCCACACCCGCGCAATGGCTGCGGATCAGATTCACCTGAAGCTCATCGAGTTTGTCCGAAGCAATCGTGACTTTGCTCAGCACTCCGAAGCCTGTGTTGATGCTATAAACGCGTTCGGTCGAAGCGGCCGCTTCGTCTACCCAACGCCGCGCTTTTTTAAGAGTTTCTATAGACGATTTTGAGAGGACGACTTTTTCGTTCTCACAAACGATTTTTTGAAAACTCTCCAGAGTCAAAGAATGGCCATCGAGTTCGATCACGCTATTTCCCTCGAAGCGCCTGGACAGTTTGAGCGTAGTCCGGAGTTCCAAAAAGTCCGGTACCTACCACAAGGATATCCGCACCGGCCGCGATAGCGTCCTTGGCGTTGGATACTTTGATTCCCCCGTCGATTTCCACCTGCAGGTGGGGAGCTCTCTTTTTGAGTTCGCGAATCCGATCCCAGGTGCCTTCAATAAATTTCTGACCGCCGAATCCAGGGTTTACGCTCATTGCGAGTACAAAATCCAAATGAGGGAGGACTGCGTCCAAGGAACTCAGCGGAGTTCCCGGGTTGATCGCAACGCCTGGTTTCATCCCAAGCTCTCGGATGCGCGAAACGGTGCGGTGCAAGTGAGGGCAAGCTTCGACATGTACCGACAACCAGTCACAACCCGCTTGCGCGAAACGATCTAAAAAAGCATCTGCATTTTGGATCATGAGGTGGGCATCTATGGGAAGGCGCGTGATTTTCTTAAGCGCTTCAATGACCGGAAATCCAAACGTCAGATTGGGTACGAAGTGCCCATCCATGACGTCAAAATGCAAAACATCTGCGCCCGCCGCTTCGACGGCGCGGACCTCTTCGCCAAGGCGGGTGAGGTCGGCTGCCAGCAGGGATGGGGCGATAAGCGTTTTCATGTTTTTCATGCGTTTATCCCATTTTGGAAAAAGGGAATTGCCCTCGGTAAGCTGCTAAAAAATCACGCGTTTCGAGTTTTTTTCTATTCTCCAGCTGGATCTGTGTCAAGGCGAGGGCCGTCGCGTTGCCACAGGCGACCACGAGGTGGGTTTTATGGTCTGTCGAAAGGGAACCAGGAGGTCCCGAGATTTTATCTTCGCTAGGAGTGGAGCCAAAGATTTTGATTCGTTCGCCGCCCAATTTGGATTCTGCAACGGGCCACGGCTGAAAAGCGCGTACCCGGCGATTGATTTCACTCGAGGATTGATTCCAGTCGATCACCGCTTCCTCCTTGGTCAGCTTGGCAGCGTAGGTCGCCTGAGATTCGTCTTGCGGGGTGAAAGCGTAGTTGCCCGCGTCTATCTGTTCCAATCCTTCAAGCAGTGCCCTAGCACCGAGATCAGCAAGGCGAGCGAACAGATCGCCTGCAGTATCTGTTGCCGAAATCGGCGTGGTGCGTTTGAGCAGGATATCGCCCGCATCCATTTTAAGAGCCATTTTTTGGATCGTAATCCCGGTTGTTGTTTGTCCGTCGAGAATGGCCCTTTGAATCGGGGCGGCACCGCGATAGAGCGGGAGAAGCGAACCGTGCACATTCAACGAAAAGAGTTTAGGGATTTCAAGGGTGGATTCCTTTAGGATTTGGCCGAAGGCCGCGACCAAAAAAAGATCTGGGTTCAGGCCGCGAAGAAAGGCCTGGTTCTTAGGGGTATTGATGTTTTCAGTCGATAAAACTGGGATATTTCGACTCTGGGCGAGTGCCTCGACTTCGCTTGGCTGAAGCTTCATTCCGCGGCCAGTGGCGCGGGCGGGTTGGCAAGCAACTGCCAAAGGCCGCCTGCCAGCGTCTAGCAGGGCATGTAGAATAGTCGCAGCAAATGCCGGGGTACCCATATACACAAAACTTTTCATCCCGAGCAGTATGGCACTGGTCTTAGAGATCTGAAAGTTTCAAAACTTCGTCCGCCTGCGCCACGGTTAATCCCATGAAGCGAGAGTACCAGGACTCGGCAAACTCCGGGGGAGTCCGGTGGAGCTGGCGGAGGCAGCGGTGCACGAGGTCACCCGTGGCGACTAAGCTCGGTTCAGAGTTCATGGGTTTGCAATATAGGTCGACCCAAATGTCTTCGGCCGCTGCCCGTAGATCGGTTCCCAGTAAGTCGGCTTGGTACCGCATCCAAACCTGAGGGTCTTCGAGGTGGGCTCTTTCGGGGGCGAGCCCAATATTGGGCATGTTCCATTTATGTTCAAAGCCGCTCTTAAAAGACTGCGCATCCAAGCGCAGCGGGTGCACGGTGTCGCCGAGTCGGAGCTCTCCTTCGATATGCAATTGCAAAGTTTGTTCGTGCGCAATTCCATCGTAAGGCAAGCTCCTCGGAGTGTTTTGGTACCGTGTGATGGGTTCTTGAACCGTATAGTTCTCGGACCGGTAGCGGGTTTCGGATCTAGGTTCACATATTTTACGGTAGTTTTCCGGGTTGCGTTCGCAAGTTTCGAACTGTGCAGTATAGGGAACTTGCCGTGTTTTGGTCACGGTTTGGTAGTCGGTAAACGGCACCTGCACGGAGTAACCATGAACGCGATTCTCGGGGTTGCGGGTGTGTGAAAGGTGAAAACTGCCCTTCAGAGGAAGTTTGAGAGTCAGTGAACCCTTCGCATCATACCAAGGAGACTCCTGGAAGGCGCTCTCCAGTGCAGCGTTTAACGCGGACCGATGAGCGGGCTTCAGTCCTGATATCTGGGGAGCTACCTGGATAGCTCGGTAAAGCGTCGCCTTTTTTCCAATGGCCCCATGATTAGAACCTTGATTGGGAATGCCCCAAGCGGTGCAGACTTTGCGCACAAACTCAGAAAAATACGGAAACTTACTCGACTCGCTCCGAGCGAGGCCCATGCACTGTTTTTTTCCCGAGGTGGCCACTTCCTTCAACAAAAAATCACGGCGGCTCGCCAATGAGCCAGAAAAAATGGGTTGGTAGTGTTGCAATAGGTAAAGGCCCCAGAGCGGTCGCTCCTTGGTCCTAGACTGCATGGCTTGAACTTCGACAAAACGCAACGCTTCAACGCTTTCCTCTTCTTGGGTGTTTGCCAGTGGTCCACCGGGAAAGAAATCCCATTGGCGCTCCAATTGAACTACTTCTAATAAAATGTCTATCGCGAGCAGGCGGTTAGTCGCCAATCGGGCTTTTCGTACTTCGATGAGACGTTTGTCCAAGAAAGCTGTACGAGACTTTTTGAGACCGGAGAGGGACTCTTCATCATGGGGGTTTTGTTGGAGCGCTGCTTCGTATGTTTGGACGGCTTCGAGAAAAGCGCCTTGAGCGTGGAGGTCGGCTGCTTTGCCTCGCAGACCAGAGCAGCTGGAGAGCGCCAATGCGAGAGCGCCGAGCAGGAAAGACCTCATAAAGTAATCCGTTTAGCCTTGAGTTTTACCCACTGCTTTTTAAGCGGTGGAAGCCGATCTACAAACAGCACTCCATCGAGGTGGTCATATTCATGCTGTAGCGCTACTGCGAGCAACCCTTCGGCGGTGAGGGATTGCTCCTTACCAAAACGATCCAGAAAAGAAACTGTGACAGACGAACTGCGGGGGATGGATTCGTTGATGCCAGGGATGCTCAAACAACCCTCTTCGAATGCCGTACTGCCCGAATGTCCCGTGATCTGGGGGTTAATCGCTTCGAGCCGGATGGGGTCGCAACCTTCGATGCCAGTGAGGTCGATGATGAAAACTCGCAACAAGCGGTCGACTTGTGTGGCGGCTAGACCAATTCCGTTCGCGGACTTCATTGTCTCGGCCATATCGTCTAAGAGCTGATGAAGTTCGGCGCCAAACTCAGTGACGGCGAGCGCTTTACGGCGTAGACGTTTGTCCGGGTATTCCAAAAGGGGAAGCAGCGCCATTATTTCCTTCCAAGTCGGAACGCTGCAATAGACAAGAAAAGAAAATTCGGTGCCCAGCCGGCCACAAAGGGAGGAATATGCGCATTTTTTCCAATGCTCAGCGACAGCCGCGAAGCTAGCAGATAAGCAAAGACAATCGAAAAAGCGAGGCCAATATTGCGTGCATTCGTATTGTTCTTGAGGGGTTTCATTGCAAAAGGGAAGCCTAGCAGCACCAATACCAGCGGTGTAAATACCGATGCAATCCGTTCGTGGTAGTGCACTTGCTCTAGAGTAGTGTCCAGTCCATACTCTTTGTTCCGCTGGATATATCGACGCAGATCCTTCAGCCGCATGGTGTCTTCGCGAACTTCGAGTGTCTTAAAGTCCGTGGGTTTTTCCGGGATTACTTTGCGTTTTGTTGAAAAATTCTTTGAGAGCGGAAACTGCGAGTCGGGAGGGTAGGTGACTACTGTGCCGTTCTTAAGTACCCAATCCCCATTTTCGTAGTGAGCTTCTTTTGCATGGATTTTTTCGAGTAGGTAAAACCCCGGTGTGAAGAGATAGATTCGGATGTCTTGAAGAGTATTTGTCTGAGGAGTGAAACTTCCAAAGTTATAAAAAAGCCTTCCGCTACGGTACCAAAAATCGGAACGATCAAATGCTTGTAAGTTTTCCGAGTTAGAGGGATCCAAGCCTCGAGAGATAAGGACGATTTTGCGGTTAAATACAGGTACGAGTGGGTCAAAAATCAAAAAACTCGCAGCGCTTACCGTAGCGACAAGCGCGACAAAGGTAGAGACGATGCGCAACGTTCCAATGCCGCTGGCGTTTAGAGCCAATATTTCGTTTTGGCGAGAGAGGCCGCTAAGCACGATCAGTGTCGCAATCAGGCAGGCGACCGGAACGAACTGCTGAATAGCCAGCGGGATGCGATAAACATACGTTAGCACTACTTTGTTCAGAGGTAGGGGGGAACGCCAGAAGTTGTTTAGAAAGTCTATCCCGACAAACAACAGCCCCAGTCCTACGATAAGCAAGAGGAGGAAAACACCGGTCTCTTTGAGCAGGTACCTATCAAGTGTGTCCATGATGTCTTATTCTAGCCTCCGGAGGCCAGCGCTTGTTTAAGTTTTTCGAAAGCAGCGGGAAGTTTGTCTGCTTGGGTGCCTCCCGCTTGCGCAAAATCGGGTTTTCCTCCGCCCGTACCGCCAATTTCTTTAGCCAGCGGCTGAATCAACGCCGAAGCGTTGAGTTTGCTCACGAGATCTGAGGTGATACCGACGCACAGGGCTACTTTGCCCTCGTTTTCACTGGCCAATACGACCACGGTTTTTTCTCTGAGTTTGTCTCGTACTTGGTCCACTAAGGTGCGTAGCACTTTGGGGCTAATTGAAGGGAGAATTTCTGCCACCAAGCCGATGGTCCCAACGGGAACTCGTTTATCCCAAAGCTGTCCCCCTGCGCCCGCCCCGCCGGCGAGGCCTTGGGCTGCCTGGAGCTGCAGTTTTTCATTCAACTTTTGGAGAGTCTGGAGGTTCTCCTGTAGGGAGTGAACCTTAGCCAGAGCATCTGTCGTGCCAAGTTTTTGTTCGATGGCTTTGAGGTCGTTATCTCTCTGCAAGAGAAACTTCAAAGCTCCCTGTCCAGTCACCGCTTCAATTCGACGTACGCCGCTCGCAACGGAGCTTTCAGACAAGATTTTAAAAAAGAGGATTTCCTGCAAGGTAGAGCCCACAAGGTGTGTTCCTCCGCAAAGCTCCACACTCACCGGGTTCGTGGTTCCCAGTCGGATGACCCGGACTTTGTCCCCATATTTTTCATCAAAAAAAGCAAGAGCTCCGCTCTGCACCGCAGCATCATAACTCATTTCTGCCGAGGACACTGGGTGGCCTTGGCGAATATTCTCATTCACAAAGGTTTCAATTTGCTCAAGTTGTTCGGAAGTGAGTCCCTTGGGATGTGTGAAATCAAACCGCAGCCTTGCAGGAGTCACAAGTGACCCAGCTTGTTTCACGCGGTCACCCAATACCTGCCGCAGAGCTGAGTGCAGAAGGTGGGTTGCTGTGTGATTAATGGTGACCTGTCGACGCAACCCTTCGTCCACCAGAAGTGAGTACTGACCTGTCGGAGCCAGGGAGCCTTGTGTGACCTCCAATTGGTGAAGAAAGGTTTTTGCGTTCTTCTTGGTGTCCAGAACCCGGGCTTTTGCAGTCGGGCTTTCAACAGTCCCTGTGTCACCCGCCTGACCCCCACTTTCGGCGTAAAAGGGGGTCTGCTCAAAAACGCCATAGCCCTTGGAAGGTGCGCTGAGCGAAGCGACTTCGTTGCCGCTCTGGTCAAACAGCAGTTGCAAAGTGCTATTTGCGCGAGTGGTTTCGTAGCCTACAAAACGAGTGTCTTGCCGTTTGGTAGCAAGTGTTTTGCCAATGGCCTCAGCGACGCCGCTGGTTTCGGCCCCTTTGAAAGTGCTTTGGCTGCGCTGTTTATCCATCAACAGCTCAAACCCTTTTTCGTCGATGGAAAGCTTGTGTTCCGCAGCAATCGTTGCTGTAAGGTCGAGGGGAAACCCAAACGTGTCATAGAGTCTAAATGTGATGTCCGCAGGAAGCGTGGCTGCACTTTTGGTCTTGCAGCTCTCGATAGCGTTTTCTAAGACACCGAGCCCTCGGTGTAGCGTTTCGTGGAATTTTTCTTCTTCTTCCCGAAACGTAGTTTCGATCTGTTTTTTTTGCTCGAGAATCTCGGGGTATACTTTGCCGAGAGAATCCGTGACTCCCTGAACCAATCCAAACAAAAAAGGCTGCTCCTGTCCTAGCTTTTTCCCATGCCGGATAGCTCGCCGCAGGATTCGCCGGAGGACGTACCCTCTGCCTTCATTGCTGGGGAGAACGCCATCGGCCAACAAAAAAGTCCCAGCTCGCAAATGATCGGCAACAACCCGTATGGAAGAGGAGGCCGAGTCCGAGATTTCTTCGCGGTAGGCTTGGCCTACTTTTTTCGAGATCCGATCCAAAAGAGGCGCGAACAGATCGCAGTCGTAGTTGCTAAACTTGCCTTGCAATACACTGGTCACGCGTTCCAATCCGGATCCAGTGTCGACGCTGGGTTTGGGCAGACGGGTCATTTTGCCGCTGCTATCTCGATTGAATTGCATAAAGACGAGATTCCAGATTTCTAAAAAGCGCCCCTTTGAGTCTGTTCCTGGGCTTTTGCCATCGCCGTAAGCTGAACCCCAATCAAAATGTATTTCAGTACAAGGACCGCAGGGACCGGTATCCCCCATCGCCCAAAAATTATCTTTCTCACCGAGTCGTTCAATGCGTGATTCTGGAACTCCGATTTTTTTCCAGAGGCCCAGCGCTTCGTCATCGTCCTGAAATACAGTAACCCAAAGGCGATTGGGATCGAGTTTCCAGTTTCGGGTCAACAACTCCCACGCAAAACTGATCGCCTCTTCTTTGAAGTAGTCTCCAAAAGAAAAATTCCCCAGCATTTCGAAAAATGTATGGTGCCGTGGAGTAAAACCCACGTTTTCGAGATCGTTATGTTTGCCGCCAGCACGCATGCACTTTTGGGCGGTGGTGGCCCGGGAATAGCCGTTGTTTTGGCTTCCCAAAAAGCAATCCTTAAACTGCACCATACCGGAGTTGGTAAACAGCAGAGTTGGGTCAGCGGCGGGGATTAGGCTAGAACTACGAACCCGAGTGTGGCCTCGGTCTTCGAAATATTTCAAGAAAGATTCACGTATTTCGGATGACTTCATAGCACTTCAATTTAGCCTCATTGCCAGGCGAAAGCGAGCGCGATAGGAAGAAAGACTATGGATATCCGTCACGATTGGACCCAAGCCGAAGCGCTCGCACTATTAACAGGCCCCCTCGAGCCATTGCTGGAAAAAGCAAAGGCCTTACACGCGCAGTATGCCGCCCAGGATGTACAGCAATGTCAGCTGCTCAGCATTAAAACCGGGGCTTGCCCTGAGGATTGTGGGTACTGCTCGCAGAGCGCCCATTTTAAGACCACCGTGCGCCCCGAAGCGTTGATGGAAGTCGAGCGAGTGATTGCCAGTGCGCAGGAAGCGCGGGCCGCCGGGGCATCGCGATTTTGCATGGGGGCTGCGTGGCGCCAGGCGCCGTCCGACCGGCGCTTTGAAGCCGTGCTCCAAATGATCGAAGGCGTTGCCGCCACGGGAATGGAAGTCTGTTGCACGTTGGGAATGGCAACCGAAGATCAGCTAAAACAAATGAAGGCGGCTGGGCTCACGGCTTACAATCATAATTTGGATACAAGTCGGGAACATTATTCAGAGGTGATTTCCACGCGGACCTATGACGATCGGTTGGCGACCTTGTCGGCGGCTCGTCGTGCAGGGGTACAAGTTTGTTGCGGCGGGATATTGGGCTTGGGGGAAAAAGTCGAGGACCGAGCGAGCCTTTTAGCTGAGCTTGCTAATATGCAGCCGCACCCAGAAAGTGTACCGATCAATCTCTTGGTCCCTATTGAGGGCACCCCTCTCGCCGAAGCTTCGCAGGTGCCTTTTGAAGAATTTCTCCGGGCGGTGGCGACTGCGCGCATTCTAATGCCTCGAGCACGCGTTCGATTGAGTGCCGGGCGAAATACCCTAAGCGAAGCACAACAGTTGCGCTGTTTTGAAGCAGGAGCCAATTCCATTTTTGTGGGAGAAAAACTACTCACTGCTCCAAACGTCGAGTGGGATCAAGATCGTGCCTTGGTTGAGAAGTTTACTCAGGTTCCGTCCCAGGCTGCCTCGGTTTGAGGGGAGCTAGATAGGTCCAAAAGGGCTTAAGGGTCTTGAGCCGTAGGTACATGTCTCGGATGGCGCCCTGAGATTTTTCGCTGTCCACGCGAGTGCCCCGTATCTCATTGCGCATCACGAACGAAGTTACGGATTGGGTTAGCGCTTTGAGTTCAAAAGTCCCCTCCCAAAATCCGATGTGGGAAGTCCCTTCGCTTTTGACGTATTTCACTACTAAGTAGCTGGGGTGCTCCACCGACCCTTCGGTCAAGGTTTGGAACCAATCCATTTTCCAGTTCACCCTGGGAATGAAAGGAATTTTAGGGCCCGCTTCGTGGTGGGTCTCAAAGTGAAAATCCACACGCCGGTCCTTGCCCTGTGAAAATGCAGCGAGGTCTGACTCGTTCCATGCAGCGATTTCAGGGTTATGTGTAACGGCCCACAGCTCGTAGAGAGGGCGCTCGATACAGCCGCCGCCCTGGGCCCAGAAATTTCCATTGGATTTTCCGGTCAGAGCAATAACGGGCTGCGAGCTGGTGTATTTCCCACCGACAATCTTGCAATACGGCCCTTCTTCTGGGGCGTCCACCGCACTTTCGGTGGGTTTTTCAGCTTCGAGAGAAGGGGCCGTGGGGTCCCCCACAAAGGGAGTGGGAGGGCCGTTGCCACACGCTGCTAGTAACAGAACTGAAACGACCCAGAGCAGCACTTTCCTAAGCCTTTGTCTCCATGCTGGATGCGACGATTTGCATGATGTCCATTACCTGCACTTTGTCGTCCACGCCTTTGTCGGTCACCCCATTGCCTATCATGATTCGGCAGTAAGGGCACGAGGTCGCGATGATATCGGGCTTTTTCTCCATCGCTTGGCCAACCCGCAGATGGTTTACGCGCTGATCAGCTTTTTCTTCCATCCACATGCGTCCACCACCGGCCCCACAGCAAGTGCCTTTTTCGCGGCTGGCGGGGAGTTCTTCCACGTTGGCACCGGGAACATGGGACAGAATATGCCGAGGCTCGTCGTACACTTCGTTGACCCGTCCGTAGTAGCATGAGTCGTGGTAGACGACTTTTTTGTCTAATGATTTGGTCATTTTGACTTTGCCTTCATGCACCAGCCGAGAAACCAAATCTCCGGCGCGGATGATTTCCCACTTACCCCCAAAGTCCGGGTATTCGTTCGCCATGGTGTTGAAACAATGCGGACAATTCACCAGAATTTTTTTGATGCCGTAGGAGTTGATTTTTGCGACCAATGCCTCGGCCATCGTTTGAAAGAGGTATTCGTTACCCAGGCGGCGAGCAGTTTCCCCATTGCACAGTTCTTCTTTTCCCAAGATTCCAAAAGAAACACCGGCTTCTTTCAGGATTTTGACAAACGACTGCGTGGTTTTACGATTGTTCGAATCAAACGCGCCTCCACAGCCGACGTAGTAAAGATACTCAACATTGGGGTTATCCGCCACGCGAGGCACATCTAGTCCGTCAGTCCACGCGGCCCGTTCCTCGGAGCTGATACCCCAGGGATTGGAGTTATTTTCCAAGCCCTTGAATGCGCGGTTGAGTTCATCCGGGAATCGAGAGGCTTCCTGAACTAGATGCTGTCGCAGAGCAACGATTTTATCGACGTATTCAATATTCACTGGGCAAGCTTCTTCGCAAGCACGGCAAGTGTTGCAGGACCAAACCACTTCGTCGATTACGGGTTTACCTTCCCCGACGACGACATCCAAGCTGCTGGGGTCGACTCCTGCTTTGAGTAAATCCGGCTGCTGTTTGTACAGATTGTCTCTCAACTGCAAAAGGAACTGTCGGGGTGCGAGCGGTTTTTGGGTAGAAGTCGCGGGGCACATCGACGAACATCGGCCGCACTCTGTGCAACTGTACATGTCTAAAGTTTGCTTCCAAGTAAAGTCGAGCGGCTTGGAGCGGCCAAAAGAAGGGTTGTCGCCCGAAAAATCCGCTTTCGCGATTTTGCCCGCGGGCTCGATGCGTCCCAAAAACACATTCGCTACGGCTGTCAGGATGTGAAAATGTTTTGAAAGGGGTAGCAAGTTCAAAAAAGTGAGGATGACTAGGTTGTGCACCCACCAAGCGATATCGCTCGCCAAAGATGCCGCTTCCACATTGCTACCAAAGAGATCCGCAAGTGCAGCCGTAAGGGGTTGCCACCGGGCTTCTTCCAAACCCTGTGCCGTTGCTCCCAGGGAGACTAGCCGTCCCGCGTCATAAAAGAACCCTGAAATCATAATAGTTGCGATAAAACTGAGGATGAGTAGGGCTTCGTGGTGTTTTTGGCTGTGGAGTTTTGCTTCAGCCGGGAGAAACCCCATCAAGCGCTGCGGTTTGAGGATCAACCAGCGGTAGAAAAGCACCCCTACCGCACAGAGCACGGCAAGTTGGAAAAGGTCCTTGGCCAGAGAGTAGGGCCCTGCGATGAGACTGGGAATTTCAAAACCAGGAAACCAGCCCCGGGAAAACATAGTGACGACTTGAAGGCCGAGCGTGATGAAACCCCAGAACACGACGATGTGCAGTACTCCCGCCATCCCACCGTCTCGGAAAAACTTGTACTGACCGAAAGCGTAAACGAGGGTATTACGAGCGCGCTTTCCCCAGGTCTTTGCGCTGTAGTCTCGCCCATCGTCCTTGCGCATTTTGAGCAAGAGCCGCAGGCGATTGGTCACTTGGAACAGAAAGAGAGATATTCCTGCGACAAAAGCGGTGGTCCAGAGGGCTGTTGCGAGCATCGACATGGTGGATTCTCCCGTCAGTAGAAGCAAACTGTCTAATAGTTAAGAATACCCTGCCACTCAAACAATGGGAAAGAGATCTTCCCTTCGATTTGCCCAGGCGTCGAGTTGACTGCGGGTCGATGCCCCATGGGAGGAATCGTAGCGAAAGAGCAATACCGACGGCTTACGGGCGACCTGGTGGCGTACTTTGCCCCACGGATCGACGACCAAGCTGTGACCGTAGGTCAGAGCTCCGTTCCCGGAGCGGCCAACTAAGCCAGGTGCTGCGACATAGAATTGGTTTTCGATCGCCCGAGCCCGCAATAGCGTTTGCCAATGCGCACGGCCAGTGGGGACGGTGAATGCCGCTGGTAAAAAAACAAGTTCCGCGCCTTTCTTTTTCAACGAGCGAAAAAGCTCAGGGAACCGCAGGTCATAACATATCGATAAGCCAAAGCAGGTCTTTCGATATTCGAATACAACCGTGGCATCTCCTGCATCCGTGTACTGAGATTCGTCGTATTTTCGGTCGGGGAGGTCTGCGCGAAAAAGAAATATTTTTCTGTAGCGCGCGAGAGTTTGCCCTTCGGGGCCAAACACGAGCTGCGTATTATACTGTTTTCCCGAGGGGCTGGGCTCTCGCAGAGTTCCGGGCAAAAGGCAAACCGCCAATTTCCTAGCCCAATCTGCAAAAACTTCGCTCAGCTCCCCAAAACGTGCCGTAATCGCGGGGCAGTCTTTGGAGTGACCGGTAAAATATGCCATTTCAGGAAAAGAAACCAGTTCAGCCCCTCGTTTGGCCGCGCGTTCGCATAGAGAGCGCATGGTCTTAAGGTTTTGGCTCAGGTTCGCCGAACTTTGCATTTGAATGAGCGCGATTTTCATTGGCGTATCGTTCTATAAAATTGTACGCCACTTCAAACGGGTTTGCTGTAGTCTTTGGTGCTTATGCGTGCGATGAAAAACATTTCTGTCCTTCTGTTATTAGTCAGCTGTACTACGGCGCCACGGTTGCCCCTCTATCAGCTCGCACCTGAACAGCTAGAGGTTGCAAAATGGGGGCGAGTACCAGGTTGCTGCACTGCCGCAGGGCCACAGTTTGCTGTGGCGACAGGTGGCACTCATTCGGCTGAAGCCGCCATGGAAATTTTCGCCCAGGGTGGAAATTTCATCGACGCCGCGGTGGCGGCCGCTTTTAGCTTGAGTGTGGAGCGGCCGCATTCTGCGGGATTAGGGGGCGGAGGGTTTGCGACTGTCCACTGGGCTGGAAAAAAAGACGGTCTTTTTTTGGACTTTAGAGAAACGGCTCCTCAGAAAGCGACTCACGATTTTTTTCTGCGGCCAGACGGCAAAAAGCGCGTTGATCGCTCCAGTCAGGAAGGTATTTTTTCAGTGGCCACACCGGGATTTGTGGCAGGGATGTGGGACTTGCACCAGAGAGGGGGAAAACTTCCCTGGGCGCAGGTGCTTCAGCCAGCGATGCATCTGGCGGCAAATGGATTCATTATCTACCCGCACCTTGCAGAGAGGTTGAAAAAGTATTCTGATTTGCTCCGCAAAGACGAGGGTGCAAGAGGGGTCTTTTTCGATGGTAAACGAGTTCTTGGCTTGGGCGATAGACTGGTGCAACGGGATTTAGCGAACACGCTCTCGCTAGTGGCACAGCTTGGTCCTGATGTTTTCTACAAAGGCGCCGTCGCGGACAAGATTGTCTCTACTGTGCAAAAATATGGCGGAGTCCTGTCTGCCAAAGATCTAATCGACTACAAAGCGGTGGAAAGAGAACCACTGGTAGCTACTGCTGGTTCTCGAAAAATTCTTTCGGCGCCGCCACCCAGCGCCGGCGGAATCCTATTAGTGGAGATGATGAAAGTGTGGGCTGGTTTGACCAGCTCGCAAAAACCCCAATCGATGCCAGGCTATTTTCACTTGCTTGCTGAGGTGTTCAAGCGAGGTTTTGCAGAGCGTTCACAGGCGATAGGCGACCCCGCGTTTGTGAAAGTCCCGGTAGAGGCGCTTACTTCCGACGCTTTCGCCGACAAAGTACGTGAAGCACTGGATCCTCACAAAGCAGTTCCATCCAGTCAAATCCGACCTGGGCTTCCGCCCCCAGAGTCACACGGAACGACTGGTCTGGCGATAATGGACTCCGACGGCAACGCGATTGCACTCTCCATGACAATCAATGCAAGAGTGGGTTCGGGAATCGTGGCTTCAGGGACGGGAATTTTGCTCAATAATGAGATGGATGATTTCAGTGTGGTGGCCGGGCAGAAAAACCTGTTTGGCCTGACAGGGGATAAGGTCAACGCTATCGCTCCTGGCAAGCGCCCTGCTTCCAGCATGGCACCAACGATAATTCTGGAGTCAGGCGTCCCGGTGCTCGCATTGACGGCCGTGGGAGGGTCTAGAATAGTGAGCGGAATTGCACAAACAACTTTGAATTACTTGGATGTCTATCCGGGCGATTTAAGGAAAGCGCTCTTTGCGCCTCGAATGCACCATCAGTGGCTTCCCGATAAGTTAGAAGTCGAAGAAGTGGTCTCGAGTGCAGATAGAAGCGAGCTAAAATCAAAGGGGCATGCAGTGGTTACCATGGAGCACGATCAGATAGTTTTGGCTGTAGGCAAAGAGAAAGAACAGCTGCGTGCCGTACATGATCCTAGAACCGAGGGAGGGGCGCAGGCACAGTGAAGACTCTTTACATTGGCGATCCGTTTCCCAGGTTGAAGCCCGCGACCGATAGTTCGTTGGCCTTGGTGCGCGAGGATTTAAAGCGAAAGAACAAAGTATTTTGGGCCGAACCAAGTGCTTTGCGGCTTGAGCAGGGCAAGCTCTGGGTTTCTGCCATGCCTTGCGTCCAATGTGATGAGGGAATGACGCCGGAAGTAGGAACGAACCAAGAAAAAGCGCTACGGGATTTTAACGTAGTTTGGATTCGCAAGGACCCGCCTTTTGATTCCGAATATACGTCCTTGTGTTGGCTGCTCGCGCTGGAAGAAAAATCTGTGCTGATGGTGAATCGGCCCAGCCTTTTGTTACGTTACCACGAAAAACTCCTGCCTTTCGAAGCGCATGCGCAGGGTTTTTTGAGCGCCAAAGACCTCATTCCCACTCACGTTGGTAGCGCTGGTACAGCCAGGGATTTTTTGAAGCGAGGGGGGATAGATTGGGCAATTCGAAAGCCTTTTTTTGGTTTTGGCGGGGCGGACATCAAGCGGTTTCAGGTGGGCGATTCAAAGCGTTTACCCAATGAGGACGAACTCGAACTGACTCAGCCTTATTTAGAAGAGATTTCAACTCTGGGTGACCGCCGCGTGTTTTTTCTTGCAGGCAGATATATCGGCGACTTTGTAAGGCTTCCTCAAGCGGGTGAAGTAGTGAGTAATATCGCGCGAGGCGGCAGAGCTGCGGTGTTGCCGTTGACCGCCAAACAAAAAACGGTAGTCGATAGGCTGGGTAAGTTTCTGAAAAAGGTGGGAATTGTTTTTGCGGGGGCAGATATGATCGGGAGTCGGGTTTCGGAAGTCAATGTGACCTCTCCCACCGGCTTATTGAGTTATCGGCAGTTGACCGGGATCGATTTGGTGCCGCGCATTTTGGACTATATCGAGCGATCGGCACTGTAGAGAATCGCCTTGGTGATATCTTTTTTCCACGGGCCTAGGAAGTTTTCTAACAATAAATTGGCGGGATTTTTTCCTTGGGCGACATTTTTTTCTAACGGCACAAGGAATTTTTCTTCTCCCCGCCCGCGTTTCAAAAGCGAATCGCGCGAGGCGGCCAATAGCTCGCTTGCCAGGGTTTCTAGATGTAAGCCGCCCACCTTGGCGCGCAATCCTTCGCGGCCTGCTGCCACCCAAAGCTCGTTGCGAAGTTTGTCGGATAGGGTTCCCAAGCAATCAAGGGCTTGGAGGCGAGCATCGGGGCCATACATCAGGCCAGTCCAAAATGCCACGGCAGCGTATCGGTCCACGGTTCGCAATCCGTCGATAGAACGGACTTCGATATAGCCCGGCTTAATGCGCGCTTCGGTAAATAGCTGGCGGAGGGAGTTGAGCTCATTTTCTTCGTTGAGTTCGCAGTTTTCGAGCTGTCCTTGTTGAATATCTTCCAGAGAGTGCCCAAGGGACTCTACATTTTTGCCATCGCGATTGGCGACAAACATTAACGGGCGCTTCCATGCCAAACGGCAGTAGGTATCAAAATCAAAATCGTCTTGGAAAGCTTCAGGCATCAGCCCTGTTCGATGCGGGTCGGTGTTCCTCCAGACTTCGGATCGGAAAGACAACCAACCGTTGGGTTTTCCCGCGCTGAGCGGGGAGTTGCCAAACAGAGCGCACGACAGCGGAGCGACAGCCAGTGCCGTGCGGAGCATTTCGATGGCTTCGTTCTCACTGGAGTAATCAAAATTGATTTGTATAGACGAAGTTAGCCGCATCATCGTGGTTCCGAGCGACCCGTGCTGGCTGAGGTAGTCCGTCATGATGCGGTAGCGGGTGAGGGGAATGACATCGATATCTTCTACGGTGGCGATAGGGTTCACTCCTAAGCCAATCCAATGCAAGCCTAGGGGTTTGGAAAGAGCGTCGACGTGGTTTTCAAAAGCATCAAGTGTTTTGAACGTTTCGCCCACTGTGGGTTGTGGGGCGGCTGCAAACTCGAGTTGGCTGCCGGGTTCCAGGGAAACTTTACCGGTGGGGCCACTAAGGCCCAGTGGGAAAGCTTCGGAGTAAGTAGCGATTTCCCATCCCAAGCGTTTTGCGAGTTGTACTAGGAATTGCTCGGCTCCGAGGGGGTTGTTTCCTAGGCGGTACTGAAGAGAACGACCATCGGGCCAGTTTCCGATACGTTCAATCTCAAGTCCGATATTTCGGGCGGAGGGTAGGCGGCATTGACTGCGAAGGAGGTCCGCCGTTTTTTCCCAACCCTTTTTCTTTCCAGTAGACACTTGCGCACTATACTCAGGGGGTTGCCCACCTGCAATCGTGGTGCTACTTTGCCTTCCTTTATTGGTTTTTGGGGGAGACTAGGATTTTTTTCGAGGGCCGGTAGCTCAGTTGGGAGAGCGCCACGTTCGCAATGTGGAGGTCGAGGGTTCGATCCCCTTCCGGTCCAAATTCAAACTCTCACTTTTTGTACACCAGCGTAAGCAAGACGCCGCCTACGACACATTGTAATAGGCCACCCAAAACCCACCCCAGCAAAATCGTGCTAGTGATTGGGCTGACACTATACTGAATGAAACTGTGCCCAGCACAGAACAGCCCCATGAGGAGCCCAAACCGTACGCCTTCCATGGGGCCAGTGCCGTTGTAGCCCTTCACGAATAAAAACGTAAAGTACTTGGCGATGATGAACTGGCCCAAGATCATCCAAATAAAATGCTGCTGCATCTCTTCTTTGGGGCGCCAGGCGCTTGCAGTCGCATGGTAATCACCGTCCAACAAAACGCCATGCAGAACAAAGTCCGTTGCAAACACGAAAACGAACATCGCCAAAGTGGCCAACATAAAACGCTGAACGTTGATGCCTTTCAAAAAACTCTTGAGCATTTTGTTTTCCCCCGATGCTGATCAAAAATCAAAGCTAGATTATACATTAACCTGTTTATTACGCGTTACGCCAAGTTCCTAAACACTTTCGTCTAGTCTGAATACACCCCCACAGCTTTTCCACACGATTCCGGTCACCTAGCCGCACCCTATCGAAATACCGTCGATTCAGGTAAAATAAACTCAATGCTCCCCCGTAAAATCTGCTCACGGAAAAACCAAAGAGGATCTATCGGAATGGGAGTCACGGTGCTGGTTGCCGTGGCGGCTGCGGCTGTGTACGCACACCTGCTGAGCGATATGAACGCGTTGATTCAAGAATCAAAACATTTGCAGAATCGTGAGCGGAATCGTGCGATCGTAGACTATGTGAAAACCAGAGTGAACTGCCCCGAGACGTTTTACCATGTCGCCATCAAGAACAACATGCCCGCCACCCCACCTAAAACTAAAAAGAAGAACAAGGGCACTGGGGGTTCTGGTACTTCCGTAGTCGATCCGTCGAGCTACAACACAGATCTGCTCGGGGTTACTTACCCTCTCACGAATATTCCTGCGGTTTACAGACCAAAGCTCGAAAGTGATTTGACCCAGTGTAGTGCCACCAAAGAGCCGGGAGGCGTGCTTTGTGCCAAGGCGGTGAGCACGGTTCCGGTGGGAGACAAGTCATACCCCGTGCGCTTTTCCATGCCGGTTTATCCGGTTTATCAAGTTCAGGCCGAGATCGATTCCGCAGAAGGCTACATCGGAGTGGGGTCGTTTACATGCATCCCCTAGAACTGCGTACACTGCTTCGGCGAACCTCAGGAATGGCGATCACCGAGGTGGTGATTAGCGGAGCGATAGTTTTAGGTCTGATATTGGGCAGCCAGCAACTAACCAAACTTTACACCCGCTCCGTCCTTCAAACTGCGGCGCGCGGCGAGCTGGAGGATGTTCGGGCCTATATTCTGCGCAATTTCAGTTGCGAGCGCACTGTTGGTACCTATCTCTCCGAATGCAACGCGGCGACCTCGGCGCCCGCTTGGATTCCGTTGCGTGGTGCGAGTTGTAACAAACCTGTGGGCAATTCCACTTCATCCTTCGAACATTATCAGAAGAAATACATCTTTAGGGCTAGTTGCAGAAAACCAGCCGATACGACGTATGATCCGTACGAAGTGACTGTGCAATTCGCGTACGCTAACTCCGCTACAGTGGGAGATTTTGCCAAAGACCCGATTACGGGTGAGACGAGTACTTTTAAAGATCTGTTTAAAGCTCCGCTGCAATGCGGGCCAAGCGCGATTCAAGTCCATGCTCGTTCAGGTCTGTACTTCATCAAATACACTCCGGTGCAATGGTTTGCGACGTCGTTTGATGACTACGATGGGATTAACCCCAGCAATACGACAGATACTTATCAAGGTTTGTGCTCGGGTTTTGGGTACCCCCAAGTGCTCAATGGCATGCAGCCAAGTTCGAGTTATGGCAGTCCCAAAGACAACTGGGTACTTTCCTTTCCTAAGGGATCCCAGACTGATTGGCAGATAGTGAATGCCAAGGATAGCCCGTACAAAGATCAAGTGCTCATGGCCGACAACGCCTTCGTGCAGTGTGGTCGCCAATGGAGCGCCAACGCGTGCGCGAGCAAGTGAAACCTAGCTCCTGGGAGCCAAAAGTGCGGCTTAGAAAATCTGCTTCAGGCTTTACCCTGATCGAACTGCTATCCGCTCTGCTGATAGGCGGTGCCCTGACTTACGTGGCGATTACGGGAGTCGGAACCACTCTGAAGCAGAATAAACTCGCTGCAGAAATCGCCACCAAGGAACGCATCCGCATTCAGCTTCGCTTGGCGCTAAATTGCACGAACACCGTTGCAGCACTCGACGCTACTTGTCCGGCAGGGACTCCCATAGAACTCCTGGGCGCGTCGGGTCAGGTGCTGGTTGCCAAGACCAAGACGGCATTTTTCGATTCGATGGTCGCTGCCTATTGTTCGAGCGTCCCTAAAGAGTTCGATGTCCAAGTCTTGCTCCCTGGCAAAGCGGACTACGAAAAGCTGTTTTTTATTCCCTTGGGCTGCCCTTAGCATTTCGTTTTATAATGAAGCAAAACCAACCACGGAGGCATGAGATGGCAGGACTACGCGTTTTGGCAGTAGGGTTTGCGCTATATGTCATTCCCAGTTTTGGAATTACGTTCGGGATCACGGGCACGTATAGCGGTAAAGGCACTTGGAAGGCCGATGATGGTACCAGTGGCAGTTGGAAAGCCGAGCTCGTGATTTCCAAGGACTCCAAGGGCTATCGATTGAAACAGAAACAATCGCGCGACTTGCCCGATGGGACGACCCAGACCGACTCTCAGGACTGGCTCGCCAGTGAAAAGGGCGACGGCTTTTTCGATGTAGATCAAGGTGGCACCATCATTGGGTGGGGACACTGCGACATGGGTGGCTGCCAAATCGATGGTGAAAACGGCTCAGGCGTACCTCAAACCGAAACCCTGATATTTGAAAAAGGTGGAATAGACCGCTATGGCCACGAGACCGGCGCCGGGGTCAAAACCCTTTGGAAGGGGCGCTTTGTTAAGAAGTAACGCACGAGGCTCAATACAATAGAAAAGGTTTAGACTGTTTTTTGAAGGCGGCGACGTCGTTTCTGGCTTTGGCTTTGAGCGAAGCAAGCGACTCGCCGCTTTCGACTATTTTGCGCAGGCGATCTGTGCCCGCGATCAAGTCGATCGGCATTTTAGTGTGCTCGTATTCATACGGAGGTTGTTTCCAGGCAAAGTTTTTTCCCCCTTGTTTTGCCATGGTGTGGAGTAAGTGAACCCCGACTTCAAACCCGTTGAACTTTCTGCGATCGGTGATGTGCAATTGCACGCCGCCGCAAACTTGGTCCCGACATTTCTGGTAGGTGGGCTGAAAAAAGATAGGGCGAAAATAGATGCCTCCAAGTTTCAGAGAATTCATATCCTGTGCAAGCTTATCAGCTTCAATGTAGGGCGCGCCAATGTACTCAAATGGTTTCGTTGTTCCACGTCCCTCAGAAATGTTCGTCCCTTCGAAAAACACCCCTGCGGGGAAAACCAACGCTGAAGCAAACATGGGGATGTTGGGAGATGGTGTGATCCAATCTCTTTTCCACTGATCAGCGTACATGGAGCGTTTCCAGCCTTGGCAGCGAATCACTTCAAGCTCACATCCGATTTTAAATACGTCGTTAAACAGGAGCGCAATTTCACCGATGGTCATGCCATGCCGGGAAATAATAGGGTACTGCCCGACAAAAGAAGAAAAAGCAGGATCCAAGCTGTTTCCTTCTAAAACAGTGCCGCCCACGGGGTTGGCGCGATCCAGCACGATTACCCGTTTCCCAGTGCGCTTCGCAGCCCGCATGCAGTTGGCCAGTGTGTAGATAAATGTATAAATCCGATTTCCAATGTCCTGTAGGTCCACCAGAAAAGCATCGATTTGCTCGAGCATCTTATCCGTGGGTTCTCGGGTATCGCCGTAGAGACTAAAAACCGGAAGTCCCGTCGCCGGATCGGTGAAGTCGGCACTCTCGACCATATTATCTTGCTTCTCTCCCCGAATTCCGTGCTGAGGACCAAAAAAGGCCGTGATTTTTAGCTTGAGCCTGGGATCAGTAACTCGGCGGCTGATGTGAATAAGCCTTGAATCTACCGAGGCCTGATTGCACAAGACGCCCAAGCGAAGTTTTCGGTAGTTAGAGTGTTTCTTCTCTAAAAAAATATCGAGTCCTGATTTCATCATGTTCTTTCCGACTTGTTCCCCATGCACGCAGCGCGCGCGCTCGGCGGTATTTTCACCGGGTAGGCTGCTGGCACTGGGAGTTTTCCCTCAAGAGTTAGGTTGGTAAAAGCTGGGTTTAAGCTGGCAAGTTCGTCAGGTGTTAGCTGGCAACGTCGAGCTACTTCTGAGAAATCGAGCGCATTCTGAAAGGCAACTTGCTCAAACTCGATGGGCGAGTCTACCGTTATTGCTCCAAAGTGCTTTCGGTATTCGCGCTCTACTTCGAGAATAGCCAGAAATTCGGAAAAAAAATTGGAAGACGCAAATCCAAAGCTAGCTCCATTATATTTTTGAATAATCGTCGCGAGATCTGTGGTTTCCAGTTTGCGTACAGCGCGTGCCATTCCTTCGCGACCATGATTATAGGCGGTAATCGCTAGGGGCCATTCTCCGAGCGCTTCGAGGTTTTGTTTCAGCAGGCCCGCCGCAGCCCAGGTTGCGATCAGGGGATCATTTCTCTCGTCGATCCCTCGGTCGATTCGCAAAAAACGCTTGCCTGTCGATCGCATGAATTGCCAAACACCTGAAGCGCCTACCTTGGAACGAGCTGTGAGGTCAAAAGCAGATTCCACTAGCGGCAGTCGCGTGAGCTCCTTCGGGATGTTTTGTTCTTCGAATATTTCCATCATGCGGGGCCAATAGCGCCCACCAAACATGAATCCCTGTACGATTTTATCGCGCTGCCCGACTTGTATTCGCAAATTCTTCGCAGCCCTCAAGAATCGGTCGGCATCTGGCTGGGAGGCAATCGTTCTGTACAGTCGGATGGACGACAAGGCGATGTTTTGTGGCGAGTGTTGTAGCTTGTGAAGGTCTTTGAGTCTTTTAACAAACTCTTTGCGTACGCTGCGTAAATAGCGATTAAGGCGGCGGCGTTTCTCTCGAGGTGAGAGGGTCTTGTTTTCAGTAATCGCACTGATATCAAACACACCGTACTGGAGATCTAGATTTTCAGAGTCGTGCACTATTGCCTGTGAGCTTGTATAGACTGTGTAGATTTTTTTCCAAAAATCCACGCGGTGGCGAAGCGCGTCCGGAACTGCGAATGTTTGTCCTGGCTCGTAGTTTAGGGCGCCGGACTGTTCACCAAAGGCTGGGAGCTCCATGGCGCGCTGTTTGCTGTGCAATAAAATTTCGGCGTAGCCGGGAATCAAACCGGGTTCCACGGTCGCGACTTCAGCTTCGGAATCTTCCGGAGGATCGATGGAATAGGGCAATGGCAATACACCCAGGGCAGTGTTGGACAATACTAGAATGAATCCCCACACCCAGTTCAAAGCGAAGCCCTATTGTCTGGAAAAACGATTGAGTTCCAAAACGACTTTATCTACCCAGGTCGACATTCTACCGTATCTCAATCCGGGGTCATTTAAGATAATTGCAAAGGCAATGTTCTCTTTATCTTTTGTAGCAAGATAACCAGCGAGTGCCGTTACACCATCCAGCGTGCCGGTTTTTCCGCGCACTGTCGAATGCGTGATTTCGGTGGGTAGGCGATTGCGCAGCGTACCATCTTCACCACCCACTCCCAGCGATGCCATGAACTCAGCTGAAACCGACAAGTCGTGTGATGCTGCAGTCAAAACTCTAACAATTTGGCGAGCGGTTACTCGTGTTCGACGAGTGAGTCCGCTTCCATCGATAATCGTGTAGGCCTTGGGAGGAATGCCGATTTCTTCGAGCTGCGCCTCAAGTGCACGAACGCCCTTGTCGATCGTGCCGGGCGTGCCATAGGTTTCGGCGCCCATTTTTTTTAATATTTGATCAGCGACAAAGTTATTGCTGAATTTATTCATTCCCCAAACCACCTGCCAGAGTGGCAGCGACTGAAATGCCAATACCTGGCGTGCATTGGAGGGAACAGTCCCTTCGCGTAGCTTGCCTTCCAATTTCAAACCACGCTGTTCCCAAAAAGTTTGGAACATATGAGCGGCATAAAGGCTAGGATTGACGATATTTCGATAGAAGCGTAGTTCCGGGTGGCCCAAGGGAATGCTGCCACGTAGGAGCACTGTGTCTCCGATATCTCCTTTTACAAAAGCGGTACGTTTGACTTGTAAGTTGTTGGCACTGTTTCCTTTGCCCGTGGTAGCTTGGTTTACCACATCAATATAGGAATTTTCGGGGTCTGTATAAACAATGGGTGAGGCCCCCACAACGTCCGAGGGTCGAACGTATACCGTCGTCGTATTAAAATTAAAGGAGAGTGCACCAATGGGGGCATTGTATGCTTGGTCGGTAAGGTAGCTCGGGCGTGTATCCGGTGTGCGTTCTCGGTCGAAAAAAGTATCGTCAGCCACGATGTCGCCTGTAATACGACGGATTCCTGAACGGACCAATTCATTCACCAACATCCAAAGGCGTTCCGAAACCAGACTTGGGTCTCCTCCCCCCTTTAGGTAGAGATCTCCCGCCAATGTCCCTTCTTTTATTGGACCTTTCGCCCATACGCCGGTTTCAAAGGTCGAAGTGGGCTTCAGCTTTTTTAGGGCGGTGTAAGCTGTGAAAATTTTGCTGACCGAAGCTGGGATAAGGAGTTTGTCTCCACCATTTTCGTATAGAGGCTCATCCTTATCTAGTGACCAAACATAGATTCCTATGTCGAGTTTTCCAGAGGAGTTTTTAGGAAAAACACCGTCGATGGATTTGCGAAGGTTTTGTAGGGCGGCTGGATTTGCGCTGACTGTTTCTGTTTGAGGGGTACGATAAGGTCCCAGTCGAATTCCTGCTGGCAAACCTAAAGCACTTTCCAGGCAAAGGAACACCGCAGCAAGCAACAAAGTTTTCATTTGTTCAAAAGTACCCTGATGGAGGTGGAAATTCCATTCTTTACGGATGTACAAATCGCCTGCATTGTTTACCTGCCGCATGACAGAAGTTGCCAAAGCAAAAGTACTCCTGGTGGATGACGAAGAAGGAAACCTGCGCGCCTTGGAGCGCACTATCCGGTCTCGTTTCGAAGTCGTTGCGTGTTTGAGTCCCACCGAAGCATTGGCCCAAATTAAGCAAACCGAGTTTGCGGCCGTGGTCACCGATCAGCGTATGCCCGAGATGCGGGGGACGGAGTTGCTTGCCCAGATTGCACAAATTAGCCCGGCGACCACGAGGCTCGTGTTGACGGCTTACACCGAAACCAAAGAAATTCTGGATGCCATTAATCGAGCGCAGATTTACCGGTATATTACAAAGCCGTGGGACAATGACGAGCTGCTCTCCATTTTACAACACGCATGTGAACGGTATCACTTACTCAAGGAAAATGAGCGTCTTTTAGGTGAGCTGCGACAGCACAACGCCGACTTAGAAAAGCAAGTGGCGCTGCGTACCGAGGAGCTGCGCTTAGCTAACGAGAAGTTGAGCGAGCTCGCGATGACCGATCCCCTGACACGCATTGCAAATCGTCGCGCTTTGTTTCAGCGGTTTCAGGACGAAATCGATCGCTCCGAGCGTTACAACCGGCCTATTTCCATTGCACTGGTGGACGTCGATCATTTCAAAGTGTTCAATGACATGGAAGGTCATGTTTGTGGGGACGAAGCGCTCAAAAAAACGACTGCGTTGCTCGGCTCCAATTTGCGTAAGACCGATTTTTTGGGGAGATATGGTGGTGAGGAGTTTTTGATCCTCATGCCTGAAACCCCGCTGAACGTCGCTTTGGAGACCGCGTTGCGGTTGCGAATGGCAATTGAGAACGCCGTTTTTCAGGGGAAATCCAAGCCCGCCTATCTGACGGTGAGCATCGGCCTTGCGGGGTTTCCGCAACACGGCCGCGTGCCCAAAATGTTGATAGAGCGGGCGGATCAAGCGCTATACGATGCAAAACACAGCGGTCGAAATCGAATAGTCGTAGCATCCTAGCTTTGTGGTATAACTCAGCGCACCATGCATCGGTTTACTTGCAATGGCCCTTTTGTGCAGGGGGCGTCCGTCGCCTTGGAAGCAGTTCAGTCACACCACCTGGCCAAGGTCCTACGCCTTCAACCTGGGGAAAAAGTCGGGCTTGTGGATGGCAAGGGTTGCCTTGCTCACGCGACTCTCCAAGAGATTCACCCCAAATCTTCTGTAGCCAAGATCGAAAAAATAATCATCGTCGAAGCTAGTTCAAAGATTGTTTTGTGTTTTGGCATTCCAAAAGGACAGGCCCTAGATTTTATTTACCGGCGCGCTACCGAGTTGGGGGTTGCTGGATTTCAACCCCTTAAAACCCAGCATTCCAGTCCGGCCAAGGGCTGGAATGAAGATCGTTGGGTGGGCGTTTTGTCCGAGGTATGCAAACAGTGCGAGGAGTTGAATTTTCCACGCAACGGCTCTCCTCTCAATCTGGAAAACTGGCTTTCTCAACGCAATCCGAACAGGCTACTGATTGTTTGCGATGAAAATGCACGGCAGGCAGCGCCGCCGTTGAACGATACAAAGGCTTTTGAGGGTGTCGACTTGGTCGTCGGGGCGGAAGGGGGCCTGAGCCCAGCCGAAGTCGAGGCGCTCCTGCGTGCTGGCGGAACTCGCCTGGGTTTGGGGCGCAATCGCCTTCGCGCCGAAACCGCTGCCCTGGTCGCATTGACCTTGCTCAAAAAGCAGCTGGGCGAGATTTAGCTTGATTGAACTGCGCGGGGTCTTGTGGTGACATTACTTATCTATGTGGAAAGTTTTTTTGGCTTTTACTGCGCACCGGCTGCTCTTGCTGGTGGTGGCCTTTTACGCTCTTTCAGCGTCGGGGCCTAAAAACCATTCACATTGGGAGCGTTTTTTAGATCGCGTGGCGCAAGGGCCTGAAGCCAGGGCTGTACACGATCTGAGTCGTGACTCGGTCAGCCAAGTGGTCTCGAAAAGTCGAAATCCGTTCCAGTGGGCGGTTGTTCTGCTGGCGCATTTTTCTGGATGGCAGACAACGGTTTGTTTGCTGATAGTTTCCAATTTTTTTTTCCTCTTCTTTTTGTTTGAACTTTTTGGATTGTTTAATCGGATGGTGACGACCGATGTGTCGACACTGGGCGCGATTTTCGTACTTTTATGGCCGACGAGCTACGAGCTCAGTGTGGGCTCAAGTCTGACTTTGGCGTGTTTTCTTCTCACATTTACATTGCGGCGTGCACTAGATCAAAATTGGTGGCTTGCAGGTTTAGCAAGCGCGACTCTTTCTTTGATGGACCCCATCGCTTTGGCGCTCTTGCCTGTCTACGCGTACTTGTTTTGGGGGGTGCAGAGATTTCTTCCGCTCGCGGAGTGGGGGCGCAATGCGCTTTTCTTTCTATTACCCTTAGCATTGGGATGTCTATTATCCGGCAGTAGCTGGTCCACGGTATTGGGGACGGTGGATCAATCTGCTTTGATGACCCTTTTTCGACTGGATACACCCGCAGGTGGAGGCCTTTTTTCGCATTCAGCCGCCGGCCAGACTCTGTCCTTAATCTTTTTTGCGCTTGGCGCGGTGGGGGGGATGTTCAGCAATATCAATCCTAACCACCGGTTCTTGCCTCTGGGAGTGCTTTTAGCACTGTTGCTCTCCTCGCCCTTCGGGGGCATCGCGTCTCGGATGCCTTTGGCTGGAATTTGTATGGAAGGTGTGGCCTCGGCCTCTTCTGGACCGGCGAGCCGACTTGCGAGCGGGTTGATGATCTTGTTGGGCGCTTTTGAAGTTTACTCAGTTTTTGGGCACTAACCCATCATTGCAACGTGAAGCGTTGCGGCGATTTTGTAACTCCGCATCCTGGACAGCGGCAGTTTTCAACAACTTCCAGATAGCTCAAGTTCAAGTCATGAGTAAATAGGAGTTTCGTGTTGCAGTAAACGCAGCGGTCGAATTGCTCTACCGTCATCAAGCCCATTTCCTCGTGGGTTCCATCTAAGGTTGACGCGTCGACACGCAAGTAAGGCGTCCTCATTCGATTCTGCTCCTCTGTATTTGGCGGGATTTGGTTTCAAAGATCTTATCGGCGTGAAAGGCGCATTCATTAGCAAATGCGCGAGCGGTTTGAAATCACAGGCCCTTTCCGATACCTTAGCGAGCCATGGCAATCTACTCTGCAAAAAGAGCTCTTCTGGCTAACCTGATTGACTATGCAGGAACCTTTCCACCGGCGGCACTTTCGTTGGAAAAAGCAATGCAACAAGCCTGCGCATTTCGAAAGCACAGCAAACATCCGTGGCTGCTTTCGAAAATCGTTGTCACTATCGCCGATCTCAAGCGGCTCTCGCCTCGTTCCTGGCACGATGCCGGTTCGGATGGGGCACCGCTTCCCTTTACGGTCATCGGCAGCCCCGTAGAAAAGCCCTCCGATTTGGCTCGCCACCTGGGGTTTGAGATCAGAGAGGTTCGCCGTTTTAACGAGAAGTTCCTCGATAGTTCCCAGCGCCAGCAAGTCCTGGCTTATGAGACGCGCATTCCGGAGTCGCTTGGTCCGGAGGCGATGGAGGCTTTACTTGGCGATGCGTTGGAAGCTGCTTTGGTCGGTTCGCACTTGGGTTTGGATATCTATTTTGAGATTCCACTTACGGGGGAGGTTTGGCAGACGCGTCTGTCAAAAGCAGCCCATAGGATTGCCGGGTGGGCAGAAGAAAATGCCGCGGGTGTGGGGCAGCCTGGTATCAAGATCCGCACAGGCGGAGCCACTCCGCCCACGGCTTCTCAGTTGGCTGAAGTCATTGCGGTTTGCACGACGCTTTCGCTTCGATTCAAGGCAACCCAGGGCTTACACCATGCCATATCCCGGCCGGGAGATTATGGTTTCGTAAATCTATTTGCTGCATTTGCTTTTGCGCAGAGTTTGGGGCTTTCGGAGTTTTCTCGAGATGAAATCCAGGCTTGTTTGTTGGAGTCCAACCCAAAAGCGTTCGTGTTTACTCCCGACCGGTTGAAATGGTCGCGCTATTCGATCGAATGTGATCAAATAGAAGCGGCGCGTAGGCGCCACGCCGGAACTTTCGGGAGTTGTAGTTTGGAAGAGCCGGATGTGTTTTTAGCCCAAGAAATAGGTGAGGAGATAGTATGAAGCTAGCAACATTGAGCGGAGAAAAAGGGGATTTGAATGGGCGCCTCGTTGTTGTTTCTAGCGACAATAAGCGAGCGATTTATCCCACGGGAGTAGCGTCTTCGATGCTTGAAGCTTTGCAAAACTGGGAGGAAGCGGCTCCCCGTTTGCAGTCCCTTTCAAAGGCACTCAACCAGGGTTCAGCTTCGGGCGCGTTTGACCTGGATGTCAATAAGTGCATCGCTCCGCTACCTCATGCTCCCGGGTTCTATGATGGGAGTGCTTTTCTCTCACACGTTGTCCGCGCTCGTCGGTCCCGCGGTGACCAAATGCCAGAAAGCGCAAAAAAAATACCCCTCATGTATCAGGGTGTCAGTGACAACCTGTTAGCGCACAACGCCCCCCTCGATCTGATGAATGTGGACTATGGTGGAGACTTTGAAGGCGAGTTTGCAGTAATCACCACCGATATTCCCAAGGGGACACCAGCGGAGAAACTTGCGTCGCATTTTGCGCTCTTTACTTTGTTTAACGATATTACCTACCGAGTCTTAGTGTTGGGGGAGATTGAGACCAAGTTTGGGTTTCTGCAATCCAAGCCCAATTCGTCTTTTGCTCCTTTTGCAGTGACCGCTGATGAATTGGGAGAGGCATGGGACGGCAAGCGCGTCGCACTGGATCTCGAGGTCCGTTTGAATGGGAAAGAGTTTGGTCGGCCAAATGGAAGCGAAATGCACTTCACTTTTGGAGAGCTCGTTGCCCATGCTTGTAGAACGCGTCCTCTTTCGGCCGGAAACATCATCGGCACGGGCACGGTTTCTAATGACGACAAAACCCGCGGATTTGCTTGTCTCACCGAAAAAAGGTTTCAAGAAATCCTAGACAACGGAAAAGCCACAACCCCTTGGTTGGTGCCGGGCGATCATGTTTGGATGGATGTTGTGCGAAACGGGGTTTCTGTTTTTGGGCAGATTGATCAGAAGGTCGTTGTCGAATAGGATAGGAGAAACACCCACAAAGGGGGCTTCTTCGTGGCATCTATCGATATCCAGATTTCCAATCAAAAGTACGTTGTGCGAGGAGATGAAGCGGACGCTAATCTCGATCAGATAGCGCGGCTGGTTCAATCCAAAATCAATAGCCTGCAGCAGGAGCACCCTAATTTGACATCCACTAAAGTCGCCTTGCTCGCCGCCATTGAGTTTGCGAGTCAATCCTTGCAGGAGCGTCACCACTTTGAGGGATTTAGAGAGCAAGTACTCTCCAAGGCCGGCGAAATACTCGATCGGATTGAGCGAGAGCTTACTCCCTCTACGAACTAAGTGTCCTCGCCAGTTTCTAAAATCGAAGTGCGCGAAAAGTGGAAAGAGCTCCGAAATCGCGGGGATTTTCCGTCGAAGGCGTTGGTGTGCGAACGTATTTTAGAACACCCCTTTTTCAAGAATGCGCAGCGCGTGGGGATTTTTGCCGCGCGCCGTGGGGAAGTCGATTTACTGCCGTTATGGCGAGCAAGGCCCACGGCCTGTTGCTTTCCAGCGGTCTTGCCTGGCAACCGGATGGAGTTTCGGACGATTGGGAGGTTGGCTCATTTGCAACCGGGGTTTGGCGGCATCCTGGAGCCTCAAGGGAGCCGGGTGACGGGTTGGCAGGCCTCTGATTTGATCCTGGTCCCGGGAGCTGGCTTTGATATGCGAGGTGGGCGGGTGGGTAGCGGCGCTGGTTATTACGACCGTTTTCTGGCCGACTGCCCTGCGACTCCGTGGGGCGTAGGCTGGGATTCACAGGTATTTTCCTGTGTGGAGCAAGAAGTAACCGATGTTGCTATGCGCGGCCTTTGCACCGAGAAGCGTATTCTGATAATGGGTCCCTAACCAACCGGCCAGAAGGCCCTAAGTTTAGGTGTGCGGAGTGAGTGGTCAGCAGACGAGAGTCCTATTATTTGCCGATATTTTTGGGAAGCCCGGGAGGCGCGCTGTTGCGGCAGCACTGCCTGATTTGATCAAGGAATGGAAACCTGATTTTCTTTTTGCTAACGGAGAAAACCTAGCCGGGGGGCGTGGAGTTAATCTCAAGACCTTCAACGAAATGATGGGCATGGGCTTTCATGCTCTCACCACTGGCAATCATGTTTGGGACAACCGCGAAGTATTTTCTATCTTAGAAAACGATCGGCGCCTGCTCAGGCCTGCAAATTTTCCCGATCCCGCGGATTCTCCTTGTCCGGGGGCCGGTCACGCGCTGTTTCAGAGTAATGGCAAATCCGTTGTTCTCGTCAACCTGATTGGCCGGGTTTTTATGGAGGATAGTGAGGATCCGTTCTTGGCCGCCGATTGGATTTTGGAAAATGCCCCTGAAGGCGTGCCCGTCATCGTGGATTTTCATGCTGACGCAACGAGTGAGAAGTACGCCATGGGTTGGCACCTGGCTGGTAGAGCGACAGCGGTCTTGGGAAGCCATTCCCACGTTCAGACTGCCGACGAAAGAATTCTTCCTGGCGGTACCGCTTATATTACCGACGTAGGGATGTCGGGCGCATTCGATTCTGTGATAGGTTTAGAGCCAGGGCCGGTAATTGAACGGTTTCGAACCAAACGGCCTCACGGTTATCAGGTTGCGGTCGATAACCCGGGGGTATGTTGTGTGGTTATCGATATCGGTGCGGATGGCAAGGCCATCGCAATTCATCGTATTCGAAAAAATGTGATTCACTTAGATATGGATCGAGATGGGGGACTGGAATGAGTGGGATAAAGATCTCGGCTGAAGATCAGCTCAAGGAATTCTCACGCGGCGCGGACGACATCATCAATCGAGCGGATTTTCTGGCTAAGTTGAAAAAATCTCAACAGACCGGAAAGCCCTTGGTTATTAAGGCTGGCTTTGATCCCACCGCTCCCGACTTGCATTTGGGGCATACCGTGTTGATCCAAAAAATGGCCCAGTTTCAGAAGTTCGGGCACCAGGTAGTATTTCTTATTGGCGACTTCACGGGGCTGGTGGGAGATCCCTCCGGAAAAACCAAAACCCGTCCTCAGCTGGATCGGCAACAGGTGGCAGCCAACGCCGAAACTTACAAAAAACAGGTCTTTAAAATTCTCGATCCGGTGAAAACGGTCGTAAAGTTCAATAGTGAGTGGCTTGATAAGTTCGACGCGTATGCCTTTGTGAGACTGGCCGCCAAGGCCAATGTGGCGCGTATGTTGGAGCGTGAAGACTTCAAGACGCGTTACAAAGAAGGGCAGAGCATCAGTGTGCACGAGTTTTTGTACCCTTTGCTGCAGGCATACGATTCGGTGGCGCTCAAGGCGGATGTAGAGCTGGGAGGGAGAGATCAGATTTTTAACTTGCTCCTTGGGCGAGAGCTGATGCGAGACTACTCCCTGGAACCGCAAATATGCCTTACTGTGCCGCTTCTCGAAGGCCTCGACGGCGTGCAAAAGATGAGCAAATCAGCGGGAAATTACGTCGGGATCGACGAAGCCCCGGATCAGATATACGGCAAGATGATGAGCCTTCCGGATTCGATGCTGCGCAAGTATTACGATCTTTTGAGCGCACTGACGGTGGATGAAATCGACGCGTTGTTTGCCAAAATGAAGGCGGGATTGAATCCCAAGGAAGTGAAGGTCCAGCTAGCCAAAGAAATCGTGGCTCGCTTCCATTCCGCCCAGGCCGCGGAAGCGGCGCAGACGGGGTTTGAAAAAGTCTTCGCAAAAAAAGGTGTTCCCGACGAGATGCCCGAACATGTGCTGAAAGCGCCAGATGTCTGGCTCCCGGGTTTGCTAAAAGACCTCGGCTTAGTGGTGAGCACGAGCGAAGGAAAGCGGATGGTGGGTCAGGGGGCGGTTAAACTCGATGGAGCGGCAGCGGCCTCGGAAACCATTTCCTTAAAGTCCGGTCAAGAAGTTGTACTCCAGTGTGGTAAACGCAAATTCGTTAAGTTAATCGCTCGTTAATTGAGCGGATTAAAAAATTTTGATTTTTCGACCGAATGTAGTTTGTCGGAATTTGATAATCTCGGGGTCTCGATAAATCGCAATTTCGTTGGGGCCCTGCGCGTTGAATGAAATGTCTCCCCAACTATAATACAAAGCCTCGGAGCCAAATTTTCCTCCGCCCATCCGCATTTGAGGTGACCCCAATTCTGCCATGAGAATATTGCTCCAGTGGTCGGGATCGGCGGGAGCGAGTCGGAACACGAATAGTTTCTTGCCCTGGATCACCCCTTGAAAAGGGTCTTGCACTTCGATCAATGCCACTCTGCCATTTCTGAAATAGGCGCGAGTGCCAATCTCTTTGAAAAAAAGGACGTGCGTAAACTTAATGCGTTCTACCCCTGGGTCTTGGGAGAGGTCTGTGCGTTCCGGCTTCCAAGGGCTGCGCTCGAGGATTTTTTCTTCGGTGTCGTTGATATTCACGAGCTGCCGAATTCCGGAGTAGAGACTCAATTCGAGGTTGCTCGACGCAGGGGGTTGTTTTTTTGTGCATGCTTCAAGGGCTATGAGGCAGATGAGTAGGGGCAAGGTTCGAATGAGGGCCGGCATAAAATCATTATAACACAGCGACTTTGCTTGATTTCGAGGGCAGATGGCGGTACATCTTCGACGCACCTTTCTATGGGGGCCGATAGCTCAGTTGGTAGAGCATATCCCTTTTAAGGATAGGGTCGATGGTTCGAGTCCATCTCGGCTCACTTGAATCCCACCCAAAAGTACGCCACTCTTGTTTCAGGGGAGGGGTAAATGCGGAATTTTATATTCGGTTTGTTGGCACTTTGTGCCATTTTCTCCAGCGCTTATGCAGCCACCGAGGTGGATGCGAAAAAGTTCATCCAGTCTATTGAAGGGGATTACACGATCCAAAAGGTGGGGGGCGATGCGCCACACGCGGAAAATTCCTTAGCAAGCATCTTCGCAGATGCAGACGAAGCGGTGCTGACCATGCCCTACTGCCCCCCTGGCGGTAAGGCTTGCGATCCGGGGTACCATTTTTTCCCTTACAAGGCGTTGGTGGTTAAATCTGACAAGCTATCAGACGGAACCTTGATCCATGAGTTGGAGTGGGACGATGCGGGCACCATGAAAAAGTACAAATGGACTGAAAAATCCGGTGTCTTTACCTTTTTGAATCCACAATACGATTTGGATGGGAATACGATTGCGCTCGAGCATGTGCTCGAGCGCAAACCGTGAATACTAGAATTTATAGCCGAGATTTTCAGCGTCTTCCGGTTGATCGAAACGGATCATCAAGCACGGGTCGACTTTAGCGACTTCGTCCGGCTGGAAAAGCTCCTTGGTTTCGAAGTTTCCGAGGTACTGGTAGCGCGGAGTTTTGCCGATGCGGCGGCGGAACTCGGACGGAATTTCATTGAGCGGCTTCTTCTTGTTGAAAATTCCCAACCCTTTGGAGCGCGCTGATTTGCAGGCGTCGACAAATTCCGCGACGCGCGCCTGTTTCACCCAGCCTTTATCGCAGCCGTCTTTTACGCAATAGAGGTAGGGAAACGCATACCCGTCCTCGACCATCTGCAGGTTGGTATTGATCTTACCAATGTAGACGTACCCTAAATCGCGCTTATGCTTGTCTTTGCCATCAAACTCGACTTCGACCTCAATGTCTTTGCCGGTCGTTTTGTCTTTGCAGGCGCCCAGGACTTTAGTGCCTTTGCGGTCTAACTTTGCGGGAGCAGCGTTGAACAGTTCATGCAGGTGATCGGTCGCTTCGGGGCCGTAGTCTTGGGCCTGATTCATGAAATGCACTTCCGGGGTATCTATGCCCAGGTAACGAACTTTGTGCACTTTGCCGTCCGCCGTTTCGACGTTTACGGTATCCCCATCCGTGATCTTGACCAGCGTGCCCGTGACGGTCTTCGAAGCCAATGCTTGCGTTCCGACCATCGCGGCCAATCCAAAACTGCATACACCTATCCACTGGAGACTGCGTTTGCTTTTAGTCACCTTGAGCGTTCCTCCAAATTAAGGCGGATTTGATTCCACCTTTAGTTTTACCCAACCCAGTTTTTAGTGATTTCCCCGATATCAGAGTAACTTTGAAAAGAAGCCAGGTTAACGTCAAACCAGGGGGGACAGTTCCGTTACCAGGTGTTACCACCGATGGTAGGCAGGGTGGCCCGGCCGGACAGCTACAAAAGTGCCGGTACAGGTGTCGCAGAGTTTTCCGCCCGCCCAGAGTTCCGCGCTGATGGTGGCACGTTCCGTTTTGAGTTCTACTACTTTTGCAACGAGTCGGATCGGGCCGGTGGTCGGTGTGGGCCGGAGCAGCTTTACCGAAAATTCCGCAGTGACTGTGCACGGGGGGGTCTCGGTACCCATTTGCTTCATCAGGGAATACGCCGCCGTCCAGTTAGAATGGCAGTCCAGCAGCGCACCGATAATGCCCCCATTAAGGATGCCGGGGAAGGCCTCGTGGTGTGGTTGGGCGGTCCATTCCGCCACGCACTGGTCCCCTTCGACGAAGGAGCGGACTTTCAAGCCCAGGGGGTTTGAGGGCCCGCATCCAAAACACGCATTATGGGGTGCATAAGTTTCTTGGAGCGATTTCATAGGAAAAAGAGCCCTCCCTAGCTCAGCCAATCCTAGTCTACTCTCGAGCCCGCTACTGGCTAGGATGCTTCCATAGTGACTGTTGACTGGGTTAAAGGGCGCAGTATACCTCCACCTGCTTTGGAGGAGGATAGGTGAATCGATTTACCCTGATTTTGTTCTTGGGTTTTGGGTCTGTATCCCTTGCGGACAGTGAAGCGGTAAGGCCCATCTCAGCCGTATATTCAGGTTTCACCGCCGCTCAACAGGCAAAAATAGAACAGGCGCTCAAGATCGTCTCGGAGCGAATGCTCTCGCCGCGCGTGTATCAGTGCGCCAAAAATAACGCAAAAACCTTCTATTCCGAAAGGTGCTTTTACCGAGCGAAATCCTCCAGCGAATACTTTCATATGACCGAGATGCAGCTCTATGCCTTGTTCCGACAAGGAATGCCAAGGGCGAGAATTCAGGCGTTTTCTCCGGAGATGGCAAATGAAAAGTTTGTGGGCTACGCCCCCATCGGAGACATTTTGCAAGTGCGTTGCGAGGGGGGTGGGGTTCACACGGTCAAAGGCGAGTTCCAAGTCTCGCTAAATCAGAGAGAAATTGAAAAGTACAAAACCTATCAAGACTACGAAATGTTGGCGGGTACGATAGCCCATGAATTTCTCCACAACCTGTGTCATTCCCACACGAATGGTCCCAACGCATACACCGACGATAATTTTATAACGGTGTTTGGGGATTGCCTTCAGTACGACGGAAAATATGTCTCGCGCAACTCTACGCTGTTGCAGCTAGTGGACCCAGGGTCCTCTACCGCTTCAGGTGGCAAGGTGGCCAAGGTGCAGACCGAGGGCGATTCTTTAGTGGTTTCACCAGACATGCGGTTGGAAGTTTCTGCTCGCGAAACGGCGCAGCCTCTAGTGCTTACGAAGAAAATGCGCATCGTGGCGGTTACCGGCAACTGGACCGTTGATCAAAAGAATTATCCCCCGGTGTCTCCACTAGAAGGGCACAAAGATTCTGCGCTAGAGCAGTATGCTGATTACAAACTCCAAAAACAGGACACGTCGGGGAACGGATGGCCGTTTGGTCTTGTGCTGATGAAAGTCCGAGGACAGTGGAATCGCATTTATGCTGGAACTGTCCTCGAGCCCGAAGTCTATGAATTCCAAATAAATGACACGGCTCTCTCGGATAATAGTGGTTCGATCATCTTGGATTTTAAAGAGGAATAATTTGTGACGGAGGATAAATGAAAAAAATCAATCTGGTAGTTGCTTGGTTGGGAATCGTTGCGACGAACGCAAATGCCGTTATGTTGAAAAATAATTGCGGCGCGGACGTTGATGTCGCCGTGGGTAGGCTTACCGACGGGGTCAATGATTTGTCTGGTACGGATGTATCCGGCACGCCCTCCTTTGCAGCCTCTGAAGGGTGGAGATTTCTTCGCGCTCACTCTGGGCCCGAGGTGGTTGAAGGGACTCATTTTTTCTTCAGGTACCATGCACGCGGTGGAGCGAAAGTTCCGTTCACTCCCCGTGCCCAAGAGAGGCAGTTTCCTACGGTAGGTTTTGTGATTGAAAAAGGGGATTTTTCGGCGGAACAACAACAGGTCCCTGGGGATCCACGTGCGGTTGAAAACGCGCTTCGACAAAAAGGGTTTCAAACTGCCCAGTATCATGACGGTCGGACCCTTGAACTCGGTCAAAATGAACAGAAAATTCGCTTGATTGATTGCGGCCAGCTACAGAATGGAGTGACCCGCAAGAAGGTCCTAGGGCTAATGAACAAAGCTGGATTCAAGATCAACTACGAAATCCAGATCGACAATCAGAAATGGGTTTCCCATCAAGTAGAAGCGGGCCGTCACGCCGTACATTGGTTCTGGGGGCCTGTTCGAAACATCCGAATCCGTTACGATGAAGCGGCTGCGGATAATGCCTTCAGCCAAAAAGTTCACGGATTAGATACTTTCGAGTTGGAATTTGATTCTAACGACAAAGAAGGCTTTTTCCCCCCGAAGTTTGAGCAGGCACGCCAATACCACTTCGGACTAGCACAAGGCGGGGCTCTGATTGGGCTGTTTCCGGGTTCTGGCAACTGAAGAAATGTGGGCGGTAAGAGATTCGAACTCCTGACCCCATGGTTCGAAGCCATGTGCTCTATCCAACTGAGCTAACCGCCCACGATCAGAAAGAAACTGGAGTACCACCGTACGCAGGACCGGGCAAGCATTTCAGATTTTCAGGTCCGCCCAAGTAGCCATTTCGCCCACGCGGGAGCAACCGAAGGGGATTTTGGCGTATCCCCCATCGCCGTGGGAACTTCCCCAGGAGTTGCGCACAAACCAAACTCCGTCGGTGCCTTCTGTGTCGTCCCACCCCACAATGACTTCAATGTGGTTGGTTTGGCCACTTCCGCACCCTTTAAAGACGCCGCTTCCGGTGAAGCGCTGCAAAGCAGAGTTGGCGTAGATGGTCACGCCAATCGGTCCGTGTTCCATGATGGCTTGCTTGAGTTGGGTGACAGTAGGTCGAGAATTCTTGGCGCCGACATAGCCCCACTTTTCGAGCTGGTACTGAGGAGAAAGACCCTTTTTACAGGGGGTGTCTCTGGCAGTGTAGGGATAGTCTGCCGTTGAGACGGCCCCTTCGGCACGGTGGTATTCGTGAGCAAAGTATCCGCCGTTAGCGGCAGATCCGGAGCGGGAGCATGAGATGACCTGTTGGACCGAAAGATCGATCTCTAGGCCGTGATGGATTTTTACAAGAGACTCCAGAACTCCCACAGTACCTTGTGCCCAGCAATCGCTGGCGAGTTGCCTTTTTACTGGAGTGAGGCCGGAGGCATAAAAGCGCCAGTCGTAGTATTCGGGTAAATCATCTACCGAGACAGTGAAAGTGTCTTTCCAAGGCGCGAGCGATGCCCAGTCCTTGGGTAGTTTTAGGCCGGTGATATCAGCGAGTTTCTGTTTAGCAGCCCAGGGCTGGGTATCTGCCCACGCGAACGCAGGTAGAATCATCATTAAAGCAGTGATAAGCACGGGCATAGTTCGGCTCCTTTTAGATCTTTTCGGTCGTTCTTGCACAAACCCAAAATGCCGCAGATACTCCTGCGTCATGGAATGGCAGAGCGTTTGGATCCTCTTTTTGGCCTACTTTTTAGGCAGCTTCCCCACAGGGGTGGTCCTGTCTCGCCGTCGGTTCGGGATTGACGTACGAGAAATGGGAAGTGGAAATATCGGCGCCACCAACATCACTCGCAATTTCGGTTGGAAAGCCGGCGCTACGACTTTTCTATTCGACTTTGCCAAAGGGTACTTTGCCGTAAATATGGCCCGGAACTTTTTTCCCCATGACCCTTGGGTAGCTACGCATGCTGGGTGTGCAGTGGTTCTGGGGCATTGCTTTAGCGCCTTCTTGCGCTTTCGAGGGGGCAAGGGTGTAGCAACAACGATGGGCGCTTGGATGGGAGTGGTTCCAGGAGCAGCCTGGGTTTTGATGGCGAGTTACGCCCTGTTGTTGATAACAGTGCGCGTTAGCGCGTGGGGGTCGCTCGTTGGAATCACCGCATCTAGTTTGTACGCTGCGCTGGTGATTGATTCGGTCCCTGGAAGGTCTCTTGTCTATCTCTGTGCGGGCCTTGTTCTCGTTTGCCACCAGTCCAACCTCCGTCGACTTTGGCGAAGCCTTTAAGATCCCTAAACTTTTCTTCGAATTTGGCCGATACCATAGAGCCGTGACCTACCCCATCTCCATTTTGCATCTGCATTCGCAAGCCAAAGGCGCTCCGCCTGTGCGCGATCTTCAGAAAAAGTTTGAAGGACTCGGCATGGCGTGGACTTCTCAGCTTTTCTCAACGGAAACACTGTGGGTATCCCCTCCATCGTGCATTCTAGTTGTTGATGAGAGTCCGGAATTTGTTGCGGCTTTGCGTTCGCAGATAGCAGGTTTGCCAACGTCACAGCGATGGGTGCCGATTCTTTATGCCTATTCCGCAACCAAGTTTCTTAAGCAGGGTTGGGATTGGGAAAACTCGGGCGTGGCTGAAGTCTTTTCCGTAAGTGAAAAGCCAGCCGCCTTGGAGCTCAAGCTGCGTTTGAGGTTGGCGCACTCCGCTCAAATGTTGGCGCTTCAAAAAACTTCGCAAGACCATGCTTCAGCGTTGGCCAAGACCGACACGGTTCTGAAACAGCGCGAAGAGTTTTTGAGTGTTTGTGCCCATGATTTGCGTTCGCCTCTGGCATTGATTCAAACGTGCTTGTCGATGGTCCTAAAGTCGGCAGAATCCACAAGCCTATCCACTTTGCACTCCGAGCTGCTAGCTCGCGCTCAACGTCAATCTGGACATGCGCTGACTTTGGTCAAAGATCTCCTGGATGTCACAGCGCTAGAACAAGGGCTTCGGCCGCAGTATCAGGTACTCAAGCTCGATGATTTGTTGAAAGAGTTTTTTTCGGATTACAGACTCCAGGCAGAACAGAAAAATGTGCGTTTTCACTACACCAATCCAGTACAATCCTGGAAAGTGTTGGCGGATGGAGATCGCATCCGACAGCTATTGCAAAACCTATTCACGAACGCGCTTAAATTTACTGATCCTGGAAAAAATATTTACCTAGACGTCGCACCTTTTCAGGGCAGGCGCAAAACAGATCCTCCGTACCCTATGTTAGTCATAAAGCTGCGGGACGAGGGCAAAGGGATTCCAGCATCTGAAATGCGCAAGATATTTGACCGATTTGTTCAGATTAAAGAGCAATCGCGTGAAGGAGGACGAGGCCTTGGGCTCACTGTCGCAAAGCAAATCTCGACTCTACACGATGGTAATATTTGGGTAGAGAGTGAGGAGGGAAAGGGGTCGACTTTTTCTGTGCTTTTCCCACACACGATTTCCCAGCCCGATTTGTTTTTCCAGGTGCGCGATACGCCCCATCTACTAGTTGCTGAACCCTCTGCCGAAAAACGCAAGTCGCTTTTCGGTATGCTTGAGCAAGGCGGGTATCGAGTGAGTTTTGTCAGTGATGGAGTAGAAGCGATTACGCATCTTTTTCATTGCCGGCCGAGCGCGCTTATTCTGTCGTCAGAGCTTGCGAAGATTTCTATAGCCGAAGTCACATATTTGCTAAAAAGCGACTCCCAATCCGCTCAAGTACCCATTCTGCTAGCGTCCTCTAATCACGCTCAGGCGGCGAAGCAGCAAGAATCTACGCTTGCCGATGCGGTGCTTTCTCTACCCATAAAAAAAGAAGAACTCCACAAAGTGTTGGGAGTTCTTCTCTTCAAGAAACAGGCTGCTTAGTCTGAATTGCCTTTAGAGCTCACTTTTAAAGAAATAGGCAATCTCCCGCTGTGCGCTTGCGGCGCTATCCGAGCCGTGCACGCTATTGGCCTCCAAGCTATCCGCAAAAATCTTGCGTATAGTCTGAGGCGCTGCTTTTGCGGGGTCAGTGGCTCCCATCAGTTTGCGGTAGTTCTCAACAGCATTTTCGCCCTCTAGAGTCATGAGCATTACCGGCCCACTTGTCATAAAGCTAACAAGGCTATTGAAGAACGGACGCTCTCGGTGTTCGGCATAAAATCCTTCCGCTTCGGCCTTCGAAAGGGTTTTCATTTTCGCTGCAACGATCTTGAGTCCCGATTCTTCCATCATCGTGATGATGCGACCGATTTGGTTCTTTTTGACCGAGTTGGGTTTAATGATTGAAAACGTCCGTTCCATACTTAAGTACTTCCTCTACTTCTTTTTTGCTAATGTCTGAGCCAAGGTCTCGCCAATGGCTGCAGGGCTCATCGCGACTGCTATACCTGCTTTTTCCATTGCGCGTATCTTGTCAATGGCCTTCCCAGATCCGCCGCTAATAATCGCACCTGCATGGCCCATTCGCTTTCCTGGAGGGGCGGTTTGTCCCCCGATAAAGCCAACGACGGGCTTTTTCATCTGGGTTCGGACATACTCGGCCGCGGCCTCTTCCTCACCACCACCGATTTCTCCGATCATCACCACAGCATCCGTGCCGGGATCTTGGTTAAAAAGGGTCATAACATCTAAAAAGGAGAGTCCGTGGACGGGGTCCCCCCCGATTCCAACACAAGTCGACTGGCCGATACCACGGGTGCTCATTTGGTGGACGGCTTCATACGTGAGCGTTCCGCTACGCGAGACCAAACCCACCCGGCCTTCCTTGTGGATGTAGCCCGGCATGATGCCGATTTTGCATTGCCCAGGGGTAATAATCCCGGGGCAGTTAGGGCCGATTAAAGTGGCTTGGCTAGTCCTTAGGTACTGCTTTACGCGGACCATATCCATCACGGGAATGCCTTCGGTGATCGCGATGATCACTTTGATCCCGGCTTCTGCGGCCTCAATAATCGCGTCCGCGGCAAACGGAGGAGGAACAAAGATCATCGACGCATTGGCACCGGTCTTTTCGACCGCATCGGATACCGAATCAAAAATGGCTACACCATCGATTTCTTCGCCGCCTTTTCCAGGCGTGACTCCACCCACCACCTGAGTGCCGTATTCTTTGCACTGTTTGGTGTGAAAGGCCCCGGCCTGTCCAGTGATACCTTGAGTGATGAGTTTAGTATTTCTGTCGACGAGAATGCTCATAGTTGACCTCCAGCGGCTGCTACGACTTTTTGAGCGGCTTCCTTCATACCTGTCGCTGGTAGAATCTTTAGACCGGATTCGCTCAGCAGTTTTTTTCCTAGTTCCACATTCGTGCCTTCGAGACGAACTACGAGCGGCACTTTGAGTTGGAGCTCACGTGCCGCTCCAATGACGCCAGTTGCAATCACATCGCACTTCATAATTCCGCCAAAAATATTGACGAGAATCGCTTTCACTTTTTCATCAGTGAGAATAATTTTGAATGCTTCCTTGACGCGTTCTTCGGTGGCACCACCACCCACATCCAAGAAGTTCGCCGGGCTACCCCCTTCGAGCTTAATGATGTCCATGGTTGCCATCGCAAGGCCGGCGCCGTTTACCATGCAGCCGATATTCCCATCCAGGCTGATGTAACTCAGCTCATGCTTTTTAGCGCGGGTTTCACTGGGATCTTCTTCGGTAGCGTCGTTCAGCTGCGCCCACTCAGGATGACGAAAGCCAGCATTGTCATCAAATCCGATCTTCGCATCTAGCGCCACCAGGTTTCCTGCGCCGGTCAGGATCAGCGGGTTGATTTCTGCTAGGGCACAGTCTTGTTCTTGGAACAAGCGAACGAGTTTGCGCAAGATATCGCCGAACTGTTTGGCCTGAGGGCCGGCAAATCCCATCCGTTTGGAAAGGCGCCTGCATTGAAAATCACACAACCCAGCGCCGGGGTGAACCCACTCCTTAAAGATCTTGTTCGGAGTGTGTGCGGCGACTTCCTCGATGTCCATTCCGCCCTCGGTGCTAGCCATAATGGCAAGGCTCGACGACGCTCGATCCAGTGTGATGGAAAGATAATATTCTTTTTTGATGTCCGCCCCTTCTTCAATGAGCAGGCGCCGTACCACACGGCCCTCGGGGCCGGTCTGGTGGGTGACCAAATTCATCCCTAGAATTTGCGTCGCATGTTTTTTGACGTCTTCGAGGCTTTTGGCGACTTTCACCCCGCCGCCCTTACCGCGACCACCAGCGTGGATCTGAGCTTTGACCACCCAGACGCCGCTGGAAATTTCGGGGGCGACTTTCATGGCTTCGTCGACTGAGAAGACGGCTTTTCCCTGAGGAACCGGGATTTTATACTGCCGAAAGAGATCTTTTCCCTGGTGTTCGTGAATGTTCAAGTTGCCTCCAATACGTCAACGAGCTCTTTTACGGCTGCTGCAGATTTCGCGAGTTCTGTTTTCTCGGTTTCATTGAGATCGACAGGAATGACCCCCTCCATCCCATTGCGGCCAAGTTTGCAAAGCACGCCTACAAATAGTTTGTTCACGCCAAACTCTCCCTCGAGTTCTACGGCGCAGGGCAGTACGCGTTTCTTGTCTTTGAGGATAGCTTCCGCCATTTGAACGGCTGATGCAGAGGGAGCGTAGAAGGCCGAACCTGTTTTGAGCAAGTTAACGATCTCAGCGCCACCTTGTCGCGTACGTTGTACGATCTCCTGTATCTTTGCGGCGGGGAGATATTTTTCAAGGGGAATGCCGGCGATGGAACAATACCGGGTCATGGGGACCATGGTGTCACCGTGTCCGCCAAATACGAATCCATAAACGTCTTCGACACTGACGCCCGCTGCTTCAGCGACAAAAGTTCTAAAACGCGCCGAGTCCAAGACGCCTGCCATTCCGATGACACGGTTTCTGGGGAAGCCGCTGACTTTCTTGGCGACATACGCCATCGCATCTAAGGGATTCGATACGACGATCAAAACCGAGTTGGGCGAGTATTTTGCCACCTGATGGGTTACGTCGCTCACGATCTTGGCGTTTGTCTTGAGCAAGTCGTCTCGACTCATTCCGGGCTTGCGCGGCAATCCTGCGGTGATGATGACGACATCGGAATCGGCGGTAGGTGCATAATCAGCAGCGCCTGTTACCATGACATCAAAGCCTTCCACTGGACCGCTCTCAAGAAGGTCGAGGGCTTTTCCTTTTGCAACGCCTTCATTCAAGTCTACCAAGACGACATCGGCCAATTCTTTCGCTGCAATCCAATGAGCAGCAGTGGCGCCCACGTTTCCGGCGCCGACAACGGTGATTTTTGCTCTTTTCATGATTCGGTCCTCTGGTTGGGTGAGAAAAACCTATTCAGATTAGTTGTCGTAGCCGACCCTTGTCAACGAACCCATTCCACTAGAAAATACTCCGTGTGAAAACACTTCTATTTTTTTTCGTTCTGAGTTTTGTAGCGTCGGGTCAAACCAAAAGTGGCCCGGCTTTTCTTGAAGATGAAAAGAACAATATCTCCATCTACGAAAAATGCAGTCCTGCGGTAGTGAACATCACTGCAACAACTCTGCGCCGAGATTTTTTCTTTGATGTGATTCCTCAGCGCGGTGCGGGATCTGGTGTGGTGATTCGTCCCGATGGCTACATCGTGACCAATCACCATGTTGTGGGAGATGCTGCCAAAGTTGAAGTGACGTTCGCAGATAAAACTTCGTTGCCCGCAAAGGTGGTGGGCGCTGACCCTGATTCAGATTTGGCGGTGCTTAAAGTAGAGAAGCAGAAACTTCCCACCATAGAGTATGGAACTTATCCGCTCAAAGTCGGGCAAAAGACTTTGGCCATCGGCAACCCTTTTGGTTTGGGCGGCTCCTTGAGCACAGGGATTATTAGCAGTTTGGGCAGGGACATCCGAGCGACAACCGATCGGCTCATTCGAGACATTATTCAGACGGATACCGCGATCAACCCGGGAAACTCCGGCGGTCCTCTATTAGACAGTTCGGGAGCGCTCATCGGCATCAATTCTCAAATAATCAGCCCGAGCGGCGCAAATAGTGGGGTTGGGTTTGCGATCTCGGTGCAAACGGTGAAGCGGGTAGTCGAACAGTTGATCCTATACGGGCAAGTGCTGAGACCTGACTTGGGAATGTTCGGTGTGGGTTACAGCGCAGCGCTTCTACAGACGCTGGGTTTGCCGCTCAAGAATGGGATCATGATCACCGAGCTTGACGCGGCGGGGCTCGCGGCAAAAGCCGGTCTCAGAGCCGCTGATCGAGAAGCTGTGATTGGGTTTAGGAGATTTCCTTTTGGAGGAGATATCATTTTTAAAGTGGATGACACGCCGGTTCAGAATTGGCGAGATCTACAAGATTTTGTTTTCGACAAAAAAGTTGGAGATAAAGTGACGATCCATTTTATGCGGGGCAACACGAAGCGTTCCGTCGTTATCACACTGCGTCTACCAGATACAATTCGAGCAAAGAGCCTGTGATCAGTAGTCTTTTTGTTGTAACTGTTGTTATTACAGAGTAAATTTAATTGGATAAGTGAACAACTCCCAAACGACCACAAGGAGAAACAAAATGAGAAAAGTACTTTTGGGTGTTTTTTTATTGGCGACCTTTACAATGACAAACGCATTCGGTGCTGCTGCAACCACAGCTGCTGCTGATACGGCTGGTGGCGAACTTTTGTTTGGCTCGCCAAACACCAACGGCGTATTAACTCTCTCGGGCAGCCCGGTTACTGTTACTTGGGCAATGTCTGCTGGTTATCAACGGACGATCATGCCTGCTTTGCAAGTTGGTATCCGCGGAAACTTCGGCATTCAGTCCACTCCTCAAGCTTGGAAAGCTCTGGTCTGGGGCGTTTGGAACTTCGACGAAAAGCTAGCTGATGCTATCTTCCTCGGCGTAGGTGCTGGACTTTCGGGTGGCACGATTGCTTTCGATCTCGGTGCAGAAATCGGAAAGCGTTTCGAGTTGATGCCGAACCTCACATGGCGTCCAACTGTGGAACTGCAGCACACCTTCACGACGGGTGCACCTTGGACTTTCACAGTGAATCTGATCAACTTCTCGTACATTTGGTAATTTGTTGAGAAGTGGCGTTTAGGTTGACCCGCCTGGGCTTTGCTCAGGCGGGTTTTTTATTTATATCTCCTATTGTTCACCGAGCTCTGATCTATGGGTCCTGTCGGCTGTGGGATTACTTCGCTTACAATCGCGAAGCAATCCCGCCGCCGCCACCCATAGCCCAAAGCTCGGTGAATAGAAGGAGAGATCAATAAAATTCCTGAATGTCTTGCACAGGCTAATTAAGCCGGGGATTCTTCTCAGTCTGGTAACGGGCGAGTTTATTGTACAGTGTCTTAACCGTGATCCCCATGGCATTGGCTGCTTTGGTTTTGTTGCCATCGAAATGGCTCAATACGCGCAAAATATGTCGTTTCTCAATCTGTGAGAGATCAAACGTTTCTGCCTCTTCCGTCCAAACAGTTTCGTTTTGATCCAGTTTGAGGTGCTTGCGAACGTCGTCTCCACTTACCATCTCCGAGTCCCCTAGGATTTTAAAGCGCTCCACGGCATTTTGAAGTTCCCTTACATTCCCTGGCCATCGATGTGTCTTTAATAGAGCTAGGGCCTGTGCCGAAAAACCCTTCACCTGCGTTTGGGCTCCCGAGTTCAGAAAACTTTGTGCTAGTAGAGCCACATCATTCGGGCGCTGACGCAGAGGCGTGAGCAAAAGGCTGACGGTGTTGATTCGATAGTAGAGATCCTCTCGAAATTTCCCCTCTTTAATGCGACTGGGTAAGTCTCGATTGGTCGCAGCAATAATTCGAACGTCGAGTTCTAAGGGGGATTTGCCACCCAAACGGTAGGCCTGGCCGTCTTGAAGAAAACGCAAAAGCTTGGTTTGCGCCTCGATACCCATCTCCCCAATTTCGTCCAAAAAGAGTGTCCCTCCGTCAGCAAGTTCCACCAGACCGACTTTCTGGGTGAGCGCCCCGGTAAATGCACCTTTTTCGTGTCCGAAAAGCTCGCTGAGTAGAAGGGTTTCTTGAATCGCACCACAATTCAAACAAACCATCGGTTTGCCAGCGCGTTTAGAGTTTCGATGCAGGCGCGCTGCCAGGACTTCTTTGCCAGTGCCGCTTTCGCCTTGGATTAAGACCGAAACATCTGTCGGGGCGACCTTATCGGCAGTGCGAAGGACCCCCTCTAAATGCACATCAGCAGTAATAAATTCAATACTTTGAACGTAATTTAAGCGTTTTGTTCTGTTTCCCATATCCCCAACCCACCCTAAAACAGTTACTCTCTTGGTTGGAGCGGATCAAGGAGCTCAGAGTGAAAGCTGTATTTGATGGTAGCGTTTGTTTCGATCGGTTTGGCGCCTGCTTTGACTACTACACCCAGGTAGTCCCCCGGCTGGTTGAGGCGGGGTGGGACGTTACCGTCACCCCTTCTCCCACGGGTGCGTTGGATTGCCTTTCGGGGTCGGGAGCTGCCGTGACTCGGACCGTTCTACCAAGCGGCGCTTGGATGCCCCAGGGAAGGCTACGCCGCTTTCTCTCGCAACAAAAACAGCGGGTCGAATCTTGGCGTTGGAACCGACGCTTAGACGACAAGGAACCCATTATCTACCACTCGTTTTTTTACGGCTTGCCTGCCCGAGCGGATCTTATCTATGTGCCGATGGTTTTGGACATGATTGCTGAAAAATTTCCGGACTTGTATTCCAACCAAGATTTGCAGGTAGCCAAGGCCCGAGCTGTAGCTCGCGCGGACCGGGTGATTACGATATCTGAGATGGCTCGCCAAGATATTCTCGTTCACTACGGTGTCGCTCCGGAATTAGTGGATGTAGTCCATCTGGGAGTTAACCCCATTTTTCAACCAGGGGAACGTAATACGATTCGGCCGTATTTCCTGCAGGTGGGAGGGCGCAGCGCCCACAAAAATTTTGAGCGTTTGCTTCAAGCGTATGCCCGTTATGCGGCAAGTGGAGAATGCGATTTGGTGTGCGCTGGGGAACGGTGGACAGAGGCTGAGCGAGCGCAGATAGAGACGTTTCGATTGAGCTCTCGGGTCCGCCTTGTGCAAAAGCCCGACTTGGCAGCGCTTAGCCAGCTTTATCAAGGTGCGACAGCACTCGTTTATCCTTCCTTGTACGAAGGTTTTGGGATTCCACCCATAGAAGCAATGGCTGCAGGTGTTCCAGTAGGGGCTTCTAGTGGAGGGGCGATCCCGGAAATCGTTGGGGATGCTGCCTTGTTATTTGATCCGTTCAGCATCGAAGCGATCGAGGCCGTGCTAAAAAAACTGGCACAACCCGAGATCCGGTCAGATTTAATTCGCAAGGGGGCGCAGCGGGTTGCTCATTTTAAGTGGGACCGTGTGGCGGGCGAGGTCGCGGCGGTGTTCCTGAAGAGTTTAGGTTTAAAGTTTCTTCCAGGGCAGAGTATCCGTTACTCTGAGCGCACGGAGTTAAAATGAAAGATACATTGCAATACCAACCGGGGTTCGGGAATCACTTCGTCAGCGAGGCCGTGCCGGGTGCACTTCCAGCAGGTCAGAACTCGCCCCAAGTATGTCCCAAGGGTCTGTATGCTGAGCAACTGAGTGGATCGGCGTTTTGTGCCCCTCGCCATGAAAATCTGCGCAGCTGGCTTTATCGCATTCAGCCGGCGGTGGTTCATGGAGCGTTTGCTCCGACGGAACGGGGGCGGATTCGAGGAACGCCATTTAACGAGAGCGACGTCGGCCCGGCCCAGTTGCGTTGGGATCCGCAGCCTCACCCGAAACAACCTGTGGATTTTCTCGGGGGGATGGTTACCCTGGCGGGTAATGGAAACAGCGCCGAACAAAAAGGCTGCGCCATCCATGTCTATGCCTGCAACAAATCGATGGAGGGGTTTTTCTACTCCGCTGACGGGGATTTTTTATTTGTTCCTTATGAGGGCGAGCTACGACTCAAAACAGAAATGGGTTGGCTCGACGTGGGGCCGAAGGAGATAGCGGTTATTCCTCGAGGTATTCGTTTTCAAGTCGAGGTTTCCCAGGTCTGTCGTGGATACATCTGCGAAAACTTTGGGTCGCCGCTTCGTTTGCCGGGCTTAGGCCCGATTGGTGCGAACGGTTTGGCGAATCCAAGGGATTTTCAAGTACCCGTTGCTCGATTCGAAGAGAAAAAAGGGGCATATGTTTTAATTGCAAAATACGGCGGTAAACTTTGGCAAGCTAAGTTAGATCACTCTCCTCTCGATGTGGTCGCGTGGCATGGGAACTATGTCCCTTACAAGTATGACCTCCAACTTTTTAACACCATCAACACAGTGAGCTTTGATCACCCTGATCCGTCTATTTTTACGGTGCTGACTTCGGCATCGGAGATTCCAGGAGTGTCTAACTTAGATTTTGTCATTTTCCCGCCTCGTTGGATGGTTGCGGAAAATACCTTCCGACCCCCGTATTTTCATCGCAATGTCATGAGCGAGTGGATGGGTTTGATCCACGGAGTTTATGATGCCAAGTCCGATGGTTTTACTGCGGGTGGGAGTAGCTTGCACAACTGCCTTTCGGGCCACGGTCCCGATGCCGCTACCTTTCAAAAGGCGAGTGAAGGCGAGCAGAAGCCTCTCTACCAAGGGAACACACTCGCGTTTATGTTCGAAAGTCGCTACCCGTTCGTCCCGACAGGTTATGCCATGGAAAACCAGCTTCAGAAGAATTATCACGAATGCTGGGGCGGTTTGAAACCTCTTTATAAACAGTAACTTAGCTAGATAGACGCTCGCTAAGTGTATTGCATAGTCCGCTTGATCTGTGGTAAATCCCCGCGCCTGATGTGGCGTGAGTGGGTTTTCCGAGCGGTAATATTGTGTTTCGTTTCCTCTGGGCAGCTCTGTTTCGCGGAGGCTGGTCACACGACTCCCGCTCCCATCAAACGTTCCTCCTCGTGCGCCCGCTGGATTGCTTACTCCGTGTTTGTGGTGCTTCCTGCCATGGCCGCCGTCTATTACGGAACGAAAAAAGCGATAGAGCTGGGCGAAATCCAACGCATTCATTCCTTCGCGAATGACTTTCCTTATCCCGTCATGCGCGAAAGTCTGCGCCAAAAAGCGATCGAGGCGCACCACCGTGGAGGCAGAACCGCGGTAGTTGAGCTCCTTGGGAAAATCGATCTAGGCTTCAAAGACATGACGGCTTATATGCAGGTTCCCAGTCACCAAAACTTCTTGCGTTTCGCGAACGGTGCTTTTGAGGAATCCGCGGTGGCCCCTTACACCTCCATTGCCGATCGAACGCGTCACATTGGATTTAATATCTTAATGGATCCCCAGACACTTCCCAGCGAAGGCACGGTCCATGAGCGAATCGCGCACTTGTTGAAGCAGCTGCACGAAGGAGCCCGCGGCGGTGACACATATTCTCAGTACATGCCCGACGGAGTCGATTACCGCGACATTCTGTCTGGTAAAGTTCCTTCGGACGAAATGCACCGAACGCTCATTTTGGCTGCGGCCTGGGATTATTATGGGCCAGTGTCGGGGATGCACCCTCGAATCCGTGTGGGGAATTTTATCGTGTCAGGTTCTGAAAATCCCATCACGGTTCAAACCAAGAAGCATGTGTGGCTAGAGTGGGGTAGCCTGGTCTTTGACGCTCAGAATTACTCCGAGTCAGTCCATTTGAGTCGATACTACCAAGATCATATTTTTTCTTATTACGACGACAAGGGCGTCGCTATTCGGGTGAGTCGGTAATTTGGGGCTCACTCCTCGGTGAGAACGTTGCCGGAGAGACTTTCCAAAATTCTCAGAGCGACTGTTTCAGAAATTCCCGCTTTTATTAACTCCGCTACTTCCGCGCTTCGGATGTTTTCTACGCTTCCAAAAGTCTGGAGGAGTTTGGCTTTGGTTTTTTCCCCAATGCCTTGAATCGCTTCCAGCGGACTCCCTTCGTGGGACCACTTAGCGCGGCGGCGGCGGTGGCTCACCACCGAAAAACGGTGCGCTTCATCCCGCACTCGTTGCAACAGCGCCAGTGCGGGGTTACCAGGCTTTAGAACGATCGGGTTTTTTCGGTTGGGAACAAAGATCCGCTCGTCGCTACGTTGAATTTCTTTTCGGGTAAAGGCACTCTCCGTTCGGGCTTTGGCCAGAGAGAGCACGGGAGTGTTTACCCCACATTCTTTCAGGGCGCGGACGGCGGCTGCGAGCTGCCCTTTTCCGCCGTCAATGAGTAAGAGATCCGGATGGGGAGGATCGGCTTTTGAAAAGCGACGGTGGACCACTTCAAATATACTCGCAAAATCGTTCGCACCTTCGACGGTTTTTGGATAATAGAGCCGGTACCGGCTCTTGAGCGGTCTCTCATCGGCGAAATGCACTAAGGCCACGGCTGCCTGTTCACCCTGAAAATTGGAGACGTCGACCCCTTCTATGGTGTGTGGTGGCTCGGGCAGAGAGAGTATAGTCTGGAGTTCTTCCGTGGCAGAAGCAGGTTTTTTCTTGCCTTCCAAGTAGAGCAGTCTGGCGTTTTCGTGTGCCATACCGAGCAGGCGCAAAGGCTTTTCTCCGCGCTTTATCTGAATGCGCACGGGGCGGCCGATTTGCTGAGAAAAAAGTTCCTGCAATGTTTCTCGCTCCGGAAAATCGTCCATAATCCAGATTTCTTCCGGGATAAGCGAGATTGAGTAGAACTGTTCTAGAAAAGATCGCAGGCTTTCTTCCGAGTTGAGTGGGATCCGAACCTTTTCGGCCCGTCGCCCAGCCAAAAACCCTCCGCGAATAAACAGGACTACCCACTGGATTTCATGCTCCGCCTCAAAAGACCCAATCACATCGATGTCCTTGAGTTTGTCCACCAGGACCGCATTTTGTTTTTCTGTCAGGCGAGCGATTCCAGCAATTTTGTCTCGGGTCTGCTTGGCATATTCATACTCCATTCGTTCGGAGTATGCGGCCATTTCCTTTTTAAGGGCTTGAACTAGGACTTGTTTTTTTCCTTTGAGAAATAGTACCGCCTCGCGGACCTGTTTGGCGTAGTTCTCTTCGGATACGAGGCCAACGCACGGGCCGGTGCAAGTGCCGATTTCGTAGTTCAAACAGGGTCGGGTGCGGTTTTTAAATTTTGCATCGGAACAGTCCCTGATTTGAAAAGTTTTGAGCAAGAAACGGCTGATGTCTCGGATGCCCCCGCTAAACGGGCCAAAATAGTTCAATAGTGGGGAGATGACGACTTTTCGGGTTACCCGAAACTGGGGAAAAGGATGGGTGAAGTCCAAGACCACATAGGGAAAGTTCTTGTCGTCTTTTAGCCGAATATTATAGCGGGGCCTGTGCTTTTTGATGAGATTGCATTCGAGCAAGAGTGCTTCCAGCTCTGAATGTGTCACCGTAAATTCGGCCGAGGCGACTTTTTGAACCAAGATACGGGTTTTAGGGGTCAGAGCACTCGGATTCAAAAAATAGGACTTCACTCGGCTGCGCAGGTTTTTGGCCTTGCCTACGTAGAGTATGCGTTTGGAGATGTCCCGCATGATGTAGACACCCGGCTGCGTAGGCCAATCTTTGATTATTTCTAGCATTTCTGCTTGAACGGTTTCGAGCGGTCGCGACATAGCAAACCCTAGGGTCCCATTTCCTAAGGCTCCTGCCAATTCAAGAGTTTAGGCTTGCCCGTCCCCCTGAGCGCGTGGTACGCCAGAGCCCACTAAAACACACGCCCCTATCCAAAAAAACACTCTGGTCTCTTTCCCGCATGTCGCGGAAGGGGCAAGGGGGGCGGAGGCTAAACCGGAGAACGCAATGCCTGAAGTAAACATGAAAAACATGCTCGAGGCTGGCGTCCATTTTGGACACCAAACTCACCGTTGGAATCCCAAGATGAAGCAGTTCATCCACGGCCCTCGCAATGGTATTTACATCATCGACCTCGAGAAAACAGTCCGCCACGCAACCGAGGCCTGCGCCTACGTTCGAAACACCGTCGCTGCGGGTGGCAAAGTCCTTTTTGTGGCCACCAAGAAACAGGCCAAGCTGATCGCACGTGAAGCCGCAGAACGAGCCGGAATGCCGCACGTTACGGAGCGTTGGTTAGGCGGCACTTTGACAAACTTTTCGACTATCCGTCGTGGCTGTGAAAAACTCGATGAGTTGGACCGGTGGCGTTCGGATGGGACCTACGACCGACTTCCCAAAAAAGAAACAGTTGTATTAGAGCGGAAACGAAAAAAATTAGATGCAAGTCTTGGTGGGGTTCGCCATATGCGTTCTCTGCCGGCGGCATTGTTTATCATTGATCCCGAAACAGAGCGGATTGCAGTGCGCGAGGCGAATCGCCTTGGGTTGCCAGTGGTGGCTCTCGTCGACACAAACTGCGATCCTGATCCTATCGACTACGTGATTCCGGGTAATGACGATGCCATCAAGTCGGTTACTTTGTTTGTGAACTTGATTGCGGATGCGTGCTTGGAAGGAGCTGCGTTGTACGAACAAACGGCCCGCTCTGCCCAGCCCCAGGCGACCCAGCAGTCCAAACCAGCTGCTGCCGAAGCGCCAGCGGCTGCTGCGGGCGAAGTCGCAGTTTCGGTGGTCCGCAAGCAGTTGCGTAATATTCCCACAGAAATAGACTACCGGGCAGAAGCTGAAATTACGGAAGAGGAGTTGGCTGCTGTGGAAACCCCTGTAGAAGCTTCCGCGGAAGCTACCGTGGAAACGCCGGCTGCTGCAGTAGAAGACAAACCTGCGGACAGTAAGAAAAAGAAAAAGTAGGAGAATATGGTGACTTCAGCTGATTTAGTAAAAGAACTTCGAGAGCGGACTGGCGCTGGGATGATGGAGTGCAAAAAAGCGCTCGTAGAATCTTCCAACGATATGGAAAAGGCCATTACCTACTTGCGTGAGCGAGGGATGGCTTTGGCCGCCAAAAAGACTGGTCGAGCCGCGAATGAAGGGAGAATTCACTCCTACATTCATAGCAACGGCAAGGTCGGGGTGATGGTGGAGATTAACTGCGAGACCGACTTTGTCGCTCGTACGGATGATTTCCAGGCTTTGTGCAACGATATTTCAATGCATATTGCAGCGGTCAGCCCCCGCTACCTCGACAAAGAGCAGGTTCCCGCTGCCGACCTTGAAAAGGAAAAAGATATTTTCCGTGCTCAATTGGCGGACTCCAAGAAGCCAGAAAATATCGTCGAGAAAATCGTCGAAGGAAAAATCGGCAAGTTCTACGAGGAAACCTGCCTGCTCCAGCAAAAGTTCGTTAAAGAGCCTGACCTCACTATCGAAGCTGTCATTAAAGCGGCCATCGCCAAACTGGGTGAGAACATTACCCTACGTCGGTTCGCTCGTTTTCAGCTAGGTGAAGGGGCCAAGGCGGAACAAACCAATTAGGCATGAGGTAATCAGTGCCCGGAACGAAAGTTCGTTACAAAAGAGTGCTTTTAAAACTCAGTGGTGAAGCGCTCGCAGGAGAGCGGTCGTTCGGAATCAGCCCTGAAATCATTGAGCGTATCGCGAATGAGGTCAAAGTCGTTCACGATATGGGAGTAGAGATCGCCATTGTTCTGGGTGGCGGAAACATCTTTCGAGGGATTGCCGGAACAGCTCAGGGCATGGATCGCTCAACGAGCGACTACATGGGAATGCTCGCTACGGTTATCAACAGTCTTGCCTTGCAGGATTGTTTGGAAAAGCTGGGTGTGTTTACTCGGGTGATGTCCGCCATTGAAATGCACGAGCTGTGTGAGCCCTACATCAAACGGCGCGCGGTCCGCCACCTCGAAAAAACTCGTGTGGTTATCTTCGCTGCGGGCACGGGCAACCCCTATTTTACTACGGACACAGCGGCCTCGCTTCGAGCGATGGAAGTAGGGGCTGAGATCATCATGAAAGCCACCAAGGTCGACGGTGTCTACAATGAAGATCCAGTAAAAAACCCCAAGGCCAAGATGTTCAAGAGCTTGGATTACATTGATGTGCTCAAAGACAATTTAAAGGTCATGGATTCTACCGCCATTTCGCTGTGTATGGACCATGACTTGCCTATCCTCGTCTTTAATCTCAATGTGGAAGGCAACTTTAAGCGTGTCGTCATGGGAGAAGAAATCGGTACTTTCGTAAGGAGGCAGGTATGAGCGCCCAACTTTCCGACGTCAAAAAACAAATGGAGAAGTCGATTGAGCACCTGAAATCCGAACTCTCCAAACTCCGTGTTGGACGAGCTTCTGCTTCAATGCTCGAAGGGGTTCGTGTTGAGAGTTACGGGAGCATGATGGGGCTCAAAGAAGTCGCCGCGCTATCGACGCCGGATGCCCGCACCATTGCTATTCAGCCGTGGGATCGAGGGTTGTTCAATGACATCGAGAAAGCCATTTTGGCTGCAAATCTGGGGCTCACTCCCATCAACGACGGCAAAGTAATCCGAGTATCTTTGCCCCCGCTGACGGAAGACCGCCGAAAAGATTTTGTTAAGAACATCAAGAAATATGGCGAAGATTCCAAGGTTGCTATTCGAAATGTTCGCCGAGAAGTTTTAGATGAGGCCAAAAAAGACGCCGAACTTACCGAGGACGACAAGCGGCGTTTCCAGGACGAATTGCAGAAGCTGACCGATCTTTTCATCGCTGATATCGATAAAGTAGTTGAGACAAAATCTCAAGAAGTCATGACCCTGTAGGCAAGTTCGCCGTGGTCAAACACCTCGCCATTATCATGGACGGCAATGGGCGCTGGGCGCAAGAGCGAGGGTATGCTCGCGCTTGGGGTCACCGCCAGGGCGCCCGCCAAGTCGATGAAATGGTCGAGCACTGCGTAAACAAAGGGATCGAGTATCTCACGCTGTACGCTTTTTCGACGGAAAACTGGAATCGCCCACCTGCCGAAGTGGGGATGCTTATGCGCCTCGTGGTCCGCTATTTGCGCAAGTCTGAAGCAAAGCTGATCCGAAATCGAGTGGCATTGGTAGCACAAGGCACATTGGATCGGTTGCCAGGGTTTGTGAAAAAAGAAGTGGAGCGCGTTGCCGCGTCAACCGCTTTGCCTGGCGCCAAAATGAAGTTGAATATTTCGCTCTCTTACGGTGGTCGACAGGAAATGGTGGATTGCGCCAGGCGCCTTGCTGCGCAAGTCGTAAATCAGGAAATTTCTCTCGATCAAATAGATGAAAAGGCAATCAGCCGCAATCTTTACCAGCCAGATTTCCCCGATCCCGACTTGCTCATTCGGACCGGTGGGGAGTTTCGGTTGAGTAATTTTCTGCTTTGGCAGGTAGCGTACAGCGAAATCTATGTCACTGACACGCTTTGGCCTGATTTCGGGCTGGCAGAGTTGGAACGCGCGCTGGAGGTTTTTTCTCGTCGTGAACGGCGCTTTGGAAAGACTTCGGCGCAGGTTCGCCCCTTGCTTTTGGAGGGCGCGCTATGAAAACACGGGTGATCGCCGGGTTTGCCGCTGCGGCATTCGCTATCAGTCTCGTGTTATGGGCACCTGCTCCCTGGCTATTGGTAGTTTTGCTTACTTGCGCAGGGCTATCGACTCTAGAGTTTGATCGGCTTTTTTTCAGCACCAAGTCCAGGTCAAGGCAAACGCGCATTTTATTCTTGGTCCTCCTGAGCATTCTGACACTTCGGTCGGCACCGGAAATGGCCTGGGTTTTTTTCTGGCTTCCGTTGCTAGTGCTGTCCGCTCAGCACGTCGTTCAAGCAAATACCAAAGGCAATTTTGAGCAATCGATCCGGGATCTTTCTATCGAGTTGTTGGGAATTATTTATGTCATTTGTATGTTGGGCTTCTTGTTGCCCATCGCCGAGTCGGATCATGGCAGAGAGTTTTTACTGCTACTGTTTTTCTTGGTTTTTGCTGGCGACACTTTTGCCTATTTTGTTGGAACTCTTTGGGGCAAGCATCAGCTCGCAGTTCAAATAAGTCCTAAGAAGTCCTTTGAAGGTGCTGTGGGCGCGGTTTTTGGTTCTTACATTTTTGCGGGAATCTGGATCGGTCTGGTGTTTTCTGGGGAGCCTTCCCCTCAGTTTCTATTTCAGCTAGCGGTCCTGGTTCCAGTCATTAGCATCTTGGCTCAAATGGGAGACTTGTTTGAGTCGATGCTAAAGCGCAGTCGCTCTCAGAAAGACTCCGGCGCTTTTCTTCCGGGGCACGGCGGTATTTTGGATCGGTTTGACGGTCTAACCCTGAGTGCTCCCGCATTTTACTTTTACCTCCGATACCTCGCGGTGGCGCCATGAAGCGCAAGCTAGCGGTTTTTGGATCTACGGGTTCTATTGGCTGCAATACTTTGGAGCTAGTCCGTCGATACCCCGATCGCTTCGACGTTACAGCGTTAACAGCCGGGTTGAATCTGCCGCTTTTAAAACAGCAGATTGAAGAGTTTTGTCCCCGGGTGGTTGTGGTTTCGCGTGAGCAGGATGCCATCGCGCTACAAAGCGAACTTCCTGGCATCGAGGTGCTTTTTGGTACGCAGGGGTTGGTGGATTGCGCCGGATGGAGTGAAGTAGAGATCGCCAGCCAGGGAATTGTGGGTTTTGCAGCGCTCGCGCCTACGTTTGAGTTGGTTCGAAACGGAAAGTCCGTCGCCTTAGCCAACAAGGAAACTCTTGTCGTGGCAGGAGGGCTTCTGAGGCAAGCGCTCAAAAAGAGCGGCAGTCAGTGTATCCCTGTCGATAGCGAGCACAACGCGCTTTTTCAACTATTGGAGGGCAAACCCCCAGAGTCCGTTGAAAGTCTTGTTTTGACAGCGAGTGGCGGCCCTTTTTGGCGTTACCCGGAGCTAAACCTGGATGCTGTGACTCCCGAAAAGGCGATTTGCCACCCCAACTGGAAAATGGGCCCCAAGATTTCTGTCGATTCGGCCACATTGATGAACAAGGGGCTTGAAGTCGTCGAGGCGCACGCGCTTTTTGATGTTCCCTGTGAACAGATCGAGGTTTGGGTACACCCGCAGAGTATTGTTCATGGAGCGGTTTGGTTCAAAGATGGGACGTGCCAGGCGCAGCTCTCGGTACCGGACATGAAAGCGTCCATCAGCTTTGCGCTGAACTACCCCTACCGCGTGCCTTCGGTTCCTAAACTAACTCTTAAGCAGATGGCGAATTTGGAGTTTGCCGAGCCTGACACTATGCGTTTTCCTTGCTTGGAGTTACCGCGCAAAGCTTTGGCGGCTGGGCAAAGTGCTTTAATAGCACTCAATGCAGCAAACGAAATAGCTGTGGAAGCTTTTCTGGAGAGGCGTATCCGCTTTACGCAGATCTCGAGCCTGATCAGCGAAGTTCTGGAACGCCATTGTGTGACACGGGTTGAGTCTCTTGACGCAGTATACGAAATCGATCGCGCTTCTCGCGACGTGACGCAGAAAGTTCTTCAAAAAACAGTTCTTTAGACGGTTGTTGGCGACCTCTGAATCGATTACAGTGAAGGGGTTCGTTTGCAGTCGGAGGTTACGTGTTCACTTCCATCGTTGGTATGGTCGTTTTGTTGGGCGGGCTCATTTTTTTCCATGAGCTGGGGCATTACTTGGTGGCCAAGTTTTTTGGTGTTCGGGTGGAAGTGTTTTCTTTGGGCTTTGGGATGAAGCTCATTCGAAAGCGCGTCGGAGAGACAGAATACACGCTTTCACTGATTCCCTTGGGTGGCTACGTGAAACTCATGGGGGACGATCCTTACAAGAGTGTGCCGGCTTCCGATGCTGCAAGGGCATTTTCTACACAAAAGCTCTACAAACGTTTTCTGATCGTAGCTGCTGGTCCAATGGCCAATTTATTGTTGGCGTGGGTTTTGTTTGTGGCGATTTTCTCGTTGGGCCAGCCGATGCGCGCGTCACGCATTGGCACTGTGGCGCCAGATAGTCCTGCTTGGTCCGCAGGTTTACGTTCTGGAGATCGCATCCAGGCTATCGGCGAGACGCCCGTGTCCTACTGGAACGATCTCGACACCCAATTAAAGAAGCAGCTTGGAAATAAGGTTGAGCTCAAAATCGATCGAGCGGGGGTTGAACTTCGGGTTCCCTATACGGTGGGGTTGGTTCGGTCTCGCAACGACTTTGGAGAAGAAGTCGAAGTGGGGGGGATCAAGGGAATCAGTTTTTACCCGCTTCAATCTTTGATTGGCGTTTCCAACCCGGCTTCCGCCGCATTTCAAGCTGGGCTGCGCTCGGGAGATCAGGTTATTAAGGTCGACAGCCGATCGGTATTGCTTTGGGAAGAACTTAAGCAAGCGCTGAGTTCTGCATGGGTCGCAAAGAAAACTGCGACCATCACTGTGCGTCGAGGCGTCGCCGAAAACGGAACGGGCGGCGAGGAAAAATCCTTTACGCTTGTTTATCCAGCACGTCCAGCCATGGGCAAGAGCTCCCCTTTGGGAGAGACCGAGGCCTTGGGCATTTTTCCCTCTGAGCTTTTCGTCTATAAAGTGAATCCCAACAGTCCAGCGGAAAAAGGCGGTTTGCAGCCCGGCGATCGCGTCGTCAAGGTGGGAGATTTGCCGGTTTATTCCTTCGAAGAAATTGTTGATCGCGTCCAAGCAGGCGGAAAACAAGCCGGGCCCGTTATATTTACCGTTGAGCGCGATGGGAAGCAGGTCCTTTTGGACTTGCGTCCGGTGGAAACCCCACATGAAGATCCGCTTACGCGTGAGACAAAGAAACGCATGATGGTGGGTTTTGTTCCCCATACAGCGCTCGCCGACGGCGAGATGTCCCGCTTTCAGTTAAGCAATCCTATTCAGTTGGTAGCGCGAGCGGCACAAGCGACCTGGGAAGAATCGAGTCGTATGGTCGTAGGCTTGTGGAAGCTTGTGACAGGTTCTGTTTCCGTGAAAAATTTAGGCGGACCGATTTTGATCGCCAAAATCGCGGGAAAGAGTTTGGATGCGGGCATCGTCCCCTTCTTACAGACGATGGCATTGATCAGCATCAATCTCTTTTTATTAAATCTCTTTCCCATCCCAGTTTTGGATGGCGGTCACCTGTTTTTCTTTACGTTAGAAGCGGTAAAAGGAAAGCCAGTTTCCATTCGTACTATGGAAATCGCCAACCAGATTGGTTTGGTTTTGATTTTGATGTTGGTTGCGTTGACATTCTTCAATGACATTTCAAGGGACGTGTTCAATTGAAAAAAACCTTCGTACTAGACACAAGCGTCATTTTGTTCGATCCCCTTTGTATTTTTCGATTTGATGACAACATTATCGTGATTCCCATCACCGTATTGGAGGAGATGGATCGATTTAAAAAAGACATGACCGAAATCGGTCGAAATGCGCGTCAGTTTGCCCGCTATTTGGACGATGCCCGCAAAGGTGGGTCGCTTACAAAAGGCGTTCCGGTGGGCACTAAGGGGGGGACGCTTATCGTCGATATGGTACGCGATGCGGAGAGCTACCTCCCTTCGGACTTGCGTCAAGAAAAGGCGGATCACCGCATTCTGGCCGTGGCCCTCAAGCTGAGACACGATCGGCCCAACGTTCCAGTTATTTTTGTCACCAAGGATGTGAACCTTCGAGTCAAAGCCGATGCTTTGGGTGTAGTCGCCGTCGATTTTGATCCCGCCAGGGTTGCGATCGAGGAACTTTATCCAGGTTCGATGACGTTCGATGTGCCCAGCGATGTGATTGAGAATTTTAATCAGCAAAAGCGGTTTCCACTAGAAGATCGCAATTTAAATCCGCATGAGTACGTTGTTTTGCGTGACCAGAAAAACCACACCAACGTGGTGGCGGGGCGCTACGATGCCACCCAAAAGGCTGTGGTTCCCTTGCGTATTCCAGCCAACGGTGTGTGGGGCATCAAACCGCGCAACTTAGAACAGTCGTTCGTGATGGATGCGCTTTTGGATGACTCTGTTCCGTTGGTCAGCCTGGTCGGAAAAGCCGGCACAGGGAAGACCTTGCTCGCACTTGCCTGTGGCTTGCAAAAAACGATCGACGAAAACAAGTACCAAAAACTCTTGGTGTCGCGGCCGATCTTTCCTCTGGGGAAAGACATTGGGTATCTGCCGGGCGAGATTGAGGAGAAACTCAACCCGTGGATGCAGCCCATTTTTGACAATATTGACTATATTGTTTCTTTCCAGAGTGGTGAGGACAAACCCACCAAGCGGCCCACGCGCCGTGCTTGGCAGGAGTTGATCCACCAGGGGATGCTGCAAATTGAACCATTGACCTATATTCGCGGTCGAAGCTTGGCGTACCAGTTCTTGATTGTGGACGAAGCTCAGAATCTCACTCCGCACGAGATCAAAACCATTATCACTCGAGCGGGTGAGGGAACCAAAGTGGTGTTAACTGGGGATTGTTACCAGATCGATAACCCGTATATCGACTCTTCAAGCAATGGGCTGTCCTTTGTAGTGGAACGGTTTAAAGAAACCAATCTGGCCGCGCACGTTACACTAATGAAGGGTGAGCGTTCGCAGCTATCGGAGCTGGCGACCAACGTTCTTTAGCTTTTCCTGGAAACGACTGCAGGGGATGCTTGGTCGGTCGGGTAGAGCACGATTTCCTGAATGTTCACATGGGCCGGGCGACTGACCGCCCAGTGAATCGTTTCGGCCACGTCAGCTGCCGTCAAAGGCGTCATTCCTTGGTAAACGGCCTCGGCTTTGTCGAGGTCACCTTCATATCTCACCAAACTAAAATCTGTTTTCACCATGCCAGGGTTGATTTCGGTGACCCGAACTCCCGTGCCACAAAGGTCTAGTCGCAGGGTTTGTGAAATAGCAGCCACGGCACTTTTGGAAGCGCAGTAGATGTTTCCGTTTGGATAGAACCAACGTCCAGCGATCGAGCCGATATTTACGACATGACCCGATTTCCTTTTAACAAAAAAGGGTAGAAGGGCACGGGTCATGTAGAGAAGCCCCTTCACGTTGGTGTCAATCATGGCTTCCCAGTCCTGAATCCGACCGTTCTGTATCGAGTTCAACCCTTTCGCAAGGCCAGCGTTATTTACCAGCACGGTGATTTCACTGAGTAGTGGGGCTTGCTCGGAGGCGAATCGCTCCACTTCGGTGGCCTGACTCACGTCGAGTTTGTAGGTGTGAACCGAGACTCCATGCTCGGTGTGAAGGCCTTTTGCGATCGCGCGGAGGCGGTCTTCCCTTCGTCCAACTAAGAGGAGTTCCTCGCCGGCCTGGGCAAATTTTTCCGCTGTTGCTTTGCCTATGCCGCTGGTTGCACCTGTTATGAGAATCATGTCCGATCCATACTCTTTATGGACGGCGCTGAACAGAGTTTTATGCAAAACAGTTCGTAGTTGCCTTTACTTGTGCGTTGCAGGCCGTTGTTGCTTGACTGGGCGCACTCGGAAAATATTTCGAATGCGTTCTGGGGTGCCTGCTTGTTTCGCACGTTCTCCCAATACGTAGGCGGCGAGTTTTGGATACTCCAACATTTGCTCGCCGGTTTTAGTGGAAACATAAGTCTTGCGAGACAGTTCCTCAAGACGGTTTAGGGTGAAATCAGGCGCCTCATTTTTAAATCGGTCGACTACTTCCCTCAGTGCCTCCGCGTTTTTTGCATCTTCTTCTTCCATGGTGAGGCCTTTAACTTTCAAAAAGAACTTGGGTATGTGTAGCGTGCCGTTCTCGTCGTGGTACCATAGCTGTCGTTTGCGCGGATCTCTGCGTACTTCTTCTTCCCACTCGGCTTTCGACATCTTGCCATTTCGCTCATAGATTTCGTCGTATTTACGTAGGGCGCGCAGCGCAACCGAAGAAACCTCAAAGATTACCAGATCGGCCTTGTAGCGTTCTCTTTCTTCTGGCGAGAGTTTGTCGACTCCACCGACCTCTTTCAGGCGTTTCGCCCAGAAGAGGTGCAAGTTATCGGATGCCGCTATTTCGGCGAGCTGCTTCTCCTCCGCATGAGAGAATTCGCTTCCTGTTGCGGCGTCCACGTACGCTTGATAAAGGTTACGGTATTCTTCACTTAAGCCAGCTTGTTTTAATGGCGGGAAGTGCTCGTGAGCTTCCGCCTCGGCTTCAAAGTAACGAGCAGTGTCTTTTTCTCCCACCCATTGTGGTACTTCTCTGAAAACCCGATTTTCGCCGTAGCCAATAGAGCCAAGACGATACCCAGGTCGCGGAGTTACTTCGGACTTGAAGAGAAGGCCTTTGTACTGACGCTCCACTCCCTTGCGAAGCGCTTCGGGTTTTTTGGGCTGAGCGACAGGGATCACCTTGCTTGCTTCCGCGGAAAATGGGCGTAGCATCTGCTCACGCTTGGCAAGATACGCCAGGTCTTTCTTATCGAGTTCTTCGTTCGTGTAATTTCGTGCCTGCGTACGTTTAAGGTCTTCTTGGTTATAAGCATTATTGAGAATCGAGTGGTTTTTCTCGGGATCTTTTCCATAGCGTTCCATCAATTGAGCAAGCACTGTCGGATTGATAGATCGGTAAGCGCGAGTACGAGCTCCTTCTTTGGTTCGGACATATTCCTTTTGTGCGGTAACGAGGTGGCCATCCTCTAGTTCAAACACCACGTTTTTCTGACCGTTTACGACTTCATAAAGCAAACCGTTTTCTTCCAGCAGGTAGGGGGGCTTTTGCGCCGCGATTTGTTCCAAGCGGGCTTTGTTTTCTGGGTTCTTCAGCGCCATTGAATTGTAGCTACCGGGCTTTGAATAGGCTTCCATCAAGGCAGTGAAGGTTTCAGGGCGTAATTCGGCATAAACCATCTTGGTCACACCACCCTGGGTCTGCTCGCGCCAAGTGAGCAGGCGACCGTTTTCAAGCTGCACTATGCGGTTCTCTTTGCCTCCGGCGGCGGGTTCATAAAGCACCCCATTGCGCACCACCCAAGGGGTGTGGGCGCCCCAGGCTGTGGACCAGGCCAAAGATACCATCAGAATACAATAGCTTAGAGTTCGCATGCGCCCTTGTAGTGCAACAGGCTTGCCAAGGAGCGCTAGGCAGGGCGGGGGGCGCGCACTAATTGTCACCAGTGCCCAGGTTTTAGACAGCGCTTAAATCCTCAGTCACCCTCGAGAATACGCGTTCTTGAGTTTAGGGCAGCCTTCCGCTACTTTGAGACTTTTTGCAGGTTACGCCTTTGACCGACCCCAAACGCATCCGCAATTTCAGCATTATAGCCCACATCGACCACGGCAAGTCGACCCTGGCCGACCGTATCCTCCAGATCACGGGAGCTATTTCCAATCGGGAAATGAAAGAGCAGTTTCTGGACCAGCTTTCGATAGAACGCGAACGCGGGATCACCATCAAGGCCCAGACGGCGCGGCTGAATTTCAAGGCGTCCGATGGCGTGGATTACGTTCTCAATCTTATTGATACCCCAGGGCATGTGGACTTTGTCTATGAGGTTTCTCGCAGCCTCAACGCCTGCGAGGGGGCGGTTCTCGTGGTTGACGCTTCTCAAGGGGTGGAGGCGCAGACATTAGCCAATGTCTACCTGGCCATTGAAAACAATCTCGAGATTGTTCCTGTATTAAACAAAATTGATTTGCCCGGTGCTGATGTGGATCGCACCCGAGCGGAAATTGAAGATATCATCGGTATCCCCACCGATCGGGCTGTTCCTATCAGTGCTAAAGAGGGCACCAATATCCGCGAGGTTTTGGAGTCCGTTTGCAAGCACCTTCCCCCACCCGTAGGGGATCCCAATGCCCCCTTATCGGCTTTGATTTTTGACGCGTGGTTTGATGCTTATCAGGGAGTAATTTTCTTGGTGCGCGTGAAGCACGGGCGCCTCAAACCAGGCGATAAAATTCGCCTGATCCACTCTGAAAAAGAATTCGAAGTTCTCAAGCTCGGCGTTTTTACACCCAAGGGCACGATGGTGAACGAACTCTCCGTCGGCGAAGTGGGTTTCGTCATTGCAAACATTAAGAACCTGCGCGATGTAAAAATCGGCGACACCGTGACCACGGTTGTTCGGCCCGCCACCGAGCCACTACCCGGATTTAAAGAAGTCAAACCCATGGTTTTTGCCGGGATCTATCCCACGGACAGTGCGGAATTTCCCAACCTTAAAACCGCTATGGAAAAGCTTTGTCTGAATGACAGCGCTTTTACCTTCGAGGCCGAGAGTTCCGATGCTCTGGGCTTTGGTTTTCGCTGCGGATTCTTGGGCCTTTTGCATATGGAAATTGTGCAAGAGCGGTTGGAACGAGAATTTCAAGTCAATCTGGTCACGACCGCCCCTACCGTGGTGTACAAGGTCAATACCGTCCAAGGAGAAACGCTTCAGCTCTACAATCCGTCGGATATGCCGCCAATTCAGCATATCGAGTCGATCGAAGAGCCGATCGCGCATGTGACCATTCACACACCCGAGGAGTTTTTGGGGAATCTCATCAAACTTTGCGAAGAACGCCGCGGCAAGCAAACCAAGTTACACTACCATTCTCCAACGCGGGTGATGTTGGAGTACGATATACCTTTTAACGAAGTAGTTTTGAATTTCTACGATCGCTTAAAGAGCGTGAGCAAAGGTTACGCCAGCGTTGATTATGAAATCGTGCGGTTTCAGCAAGGCCAGCTCGTCAAGCTAGACCTTCTGGTGAATGGCGATGCTGTGGATGCGCTGAGCTGGATCGTTCACAAGGACAAGGCCTACTATCGCGGTCGCGACTTGGTGGCTAAGATGAAAACTCTCATCGAGCGCCAGATGTTTGAGATCGTTTTACAAGCGGCGATTGGGACGAAAATCATAGCCAAAGAGCGTCTGGCGCCACTGAGAAAAAATGTTCTGGCAAAGTGCTACGGTGGAGACATTAGCCGTAAGCGCAAACTATTAGAAAAACAAAAAGAGGGCAAAAAGCGTATGAAGCAGGTGGGAAACGTGGAAATTCCCCAAGAAGCTTTTCTCGCAGCTTTGTCCATCGAATGACTTCCGAGCGAATCAAACGTTATATCGGGGTGTTTTTCTGGGCGACAGCGGTAGCGCTTTCGGTTCGGTTGTTTTTGATCGAGGACTACCGTGTATTTTCGGACTCCATGTCCCCAGGTTTATTGTCCGGTGACTTAATTTTTGTGAATAAGAGCCAGTTTAATGTGCGTGTCCCTTTTTCCGCATATGAAATACTCAAGTTTCGACGACCCCAACGGGGAGAAGTGGTCGCTTTTACGCTGCCAGATCATGGGATGGAGACTTACGTCAAACGCGTCGTAGCGTTAGAAGGAGACGAGGTTTCTATTCAAGATGGTGTTCTTTTCATCAATGGTAACCGCGCGGGTTATGGAGATTTGCCCAACGCGGGGACGCACGTGCGTTGGGAATCCGTTGAAAAAGGGGAGTCTTACCCAGTGGTTTGGGAGCGTTCCCGCATTCCAAACTACGGTCCTGTTCAAGTTCCCCAAGGGCATTTTTTCGCTTTGGGCGATAATCGCATCAAGAGTGTCGATAGCCGAAGTTGGGGGCCGATTCCCTATTCCTGTCTCAAAGGTAAAGTGAGTTTGATTTGGATGTCCATCGGACCAGAGGGGTTGAGGTGGAGCCGAACGGGGACCTGGGTTCGATCTTAAAATCCTTATGGGCGCGGCGGCGAGGCCGCGCCCATAAGAACAGATTTACTGCTGCTGCGGTTGTTGAGGCTGCGTTTGCTGTGACCCAGCGTCCATCGGCTTGGTGTAATCGAAATTACCCCAAGTTACCCCGTCGCTAGAATTCGGTCGCACAGGTGTTTGCAGCTGCGGGTTCGGTTGTTGCTGATTGTACCCTTGTTGGTACGGGTCACTGTAACCAGGCCCGAACTGCTGCTGATTTCCCTGATAGTTCTGCGACTGACCGTAAGGATCCTGTTGTCCGTATGGGTACTGTTGTTGGTTGTACGGATCCTGTTGGCCATACAAGTCCTGCTGCTGATTGCCGTAGAACTGCTGGTTGCCTCCATAATACTGCTGTTGTTGACCACCGTTGTACTGTTGGTTTCCACCAAAGTACGACTGTTGCTGTCCGTAGTACGGCTGCTGCTGGCCACCATAGCCGGGTTGTTGCCCGTTCTGCTGGCCTGCCTGGCCATTTGGCCAACCATAGCTCGGAGAGGATACGTTCGGAATGTTCTGATTCGGAGCCATGTTCGGGTTATTGATGCCCGGAACATTCTGACCCGCACCTGGCCCGATGGGCGCAACATCTCGGTAGATATTCGGGTTTGCTTGGCCTGGGTTGCCTTGCCACATCTGCGCATCGTAGTTGAGAACAGGTGTAGCTCCATTGCGCGGAGCCATGGGCACTCCAGGGCGAATCATGCCCACATTAGGCATGGCTTCGGGGTAAAAGGGGAAGGGGGCAATGCCCTGACGACCCGGCGCCATCACATCCAAACGGTACGCTCCGAATGTCGCTTCAATCTGTCCCCAGCCAACCATCTGAGGTGTCGCGACTGGGAAATAGGGCGTAAAGCAAGGAGTGCAATAAATTGCGTCCATCAGCTGGCGCATGACAAAGACCTGGGCTTCCATGCGAGACAGGATAATGGGCAGTTCGCCATTGAGTACGCGGACTCGAGGATTGAGCATGTAAGTTTCGCGCATCGCTTCGATGTAGAAGTAAGCGCTGGGAACCATGACTTCAAAGCGGTTGGCCAGTGCACGCATGATGTCGGGAAGCAGAGTTTTTGCCAAATCGTCCGCAGCAAAAAAGACGTCTGCGGTTCGCCAAGAAACCATGTATTCCACACTGCGTGGTTTCCAACCAGGATTCGCAGCCCGAGGGGGGATCGCGACCAAACTCGTTTTGACCAAGGCGTGGATGTACGGGTTACGCGCCATCATGTTGGCGATCACACGCGGGTCTAAAACTATTTGTCCCGGGTTTTCACTCGCTAGGCGTTCGTTGACACGAGAAATTTCATCGGTGAGCACTTTGGCGTGCATCGCAAGCTGCTCCAAGAGCAGGCGCTCATTGGCTACTACATTAATAGGCCCTGGCATCGGCATCGGCGGAGGCAAGGGAACTTCCGATTGGGCAAAAGGCCCTACCACAAATCCCAAAGACAAAACGGCAAACGTCACCCATCTACGCATCGAAGGCATAGTCACCCCTTAACGGTCGTTTAGTTCTTACTGGCTTATGAAAATTTAGTATTGGAACGAGCGAGCAATTTACCTCAAATAGCTCAGTGCGTCAAGGCCAAAGAGGCCCAATTCTGAAGAAAATTCGGCCTCTTGGGCATGCTGCAGGTGACAAAAAACGGCATGCCTCGCACTAAAATCGATGGTAGCCTCGCACGATACGGAGGTCTGTTTCTTGGAGATAAAAGCGGTTCGAGGCATGCACGACCAGCTGGGAGAAGACTTGGCCCGCTGGAAGGCGGTTGAGGCGCAGGTGCGTGAGATTTTGGAGTGCTTTGGTTACCGGGAAATCCGGACACCTGTATTGGAAGCAGTAGAAGTCTTCTCTCAGAGTCTGGGGGAGGCAACAGACGTAGTCGAAAAACAAATGTACCAGGTGCAAGACCGGGGGCATCCGGATAGCGGCAAAGTGGACACTCTTGTCTTGCGTCCTGAAGCGACTTCCTCCGTGGTCCGAGCTATTTTGGAGCACGGTCTTCACCGACAACCGGGCCCACAGCGGTATTACTACTGCTTGCCGATGTTTCGGTACGAGCGTCCTCAAAAGGGTCGTCTGAGGCAATTTCATCAGATCGGCGCCGAGCTTATACTAGATGCCACTCCGGAAGCAGATGTGGAAATGATTGTGGTACTCGATACCATTTATCGTGCGCTCGGGATCACCCAGTATGAAATTCGGATCAACAGCGTGGGTAGCGAAATCTGTCGTCCTGCCTACCGCGAAAAACTCAAAGCCTATTTCCAGCCGCACCTTGCTGCTTTGTGTGAGCAATGCCAGAAGCGTTTCGAACGCGCTCCAATGCGAATATTAGATTGCAAGAACCCAAGCTGTTTGGCTTTGGCAGAGAAAGCGCCTCGGATGGTGGACAACCTCGATGCCGAAAGCGCTGCGCACTACACACAGGTAAAAAAACGCCTTCGGGACGCGGGCGTGGCGTTTGTAGAAGATCCCGGGATAGTTCGAGGCCTGGATTACTATTCTCGAACCGCTTTTGAATTTACTTCACCGCTTTTGGGAGCTCAAAGCGCACTAGGGGGTGGTGGGCGCTACGATGAATTGTCCACACGTTTCGGAGCCGACGCTTTTCCCGCAGTCGGGTGGGCGTTGGGAATGGAGCGCCTAATGATGGCGCTCGAAGCGTCGGGGCGACTTCCGGTACTTGCGAAGCCGGTTTCGTTCTTCTTTATTCCATTGGGTGAGCCGGCGTTCGAGTTTATGTACCCTTTGAGTTTGGAACTCAAACGCAAAGGCCTCCGGGTCGAAATGCCGTATGAGCGGGACAAAAAACTCAAGTGGTTGTTGAAGCAAGCGGACAGATTCGATGCAAGGTACGCTTTGCTTCTCGGGGATGATGAATTAAAAGCCGGTTCTGCAACGCTCAAAGACATGGTCCAGGGGACTCAAGAAACGATCTCAATCGGCAATTTGGAAGCTGAGCTCACGGGGAGAGCTGCCAAGGGAGTGCAAAAGTGAATTTTAAAAGAACCCACTACTGCGGAGAGCTAAGCGCGAACTCCCATGGCCAGTCTGTCACACTCTGCGGTTGGGTGGATCGATGGCGCGATCATGGCGGGGTGGTGTTCATTGATTTGCGAGATAGATCGGGCATTAGCCAAGTGGTTTTCGATCCTGCTTCCATGCCTGTGGAATTAGCCGCAACTCTGCGTCAAGAAGCTGTTATTGCCGTTAAGGGTGTGGTCCGCCTTCGCCCCGACGGCATGAAAAACTCTAGTCTATCGACGGGAGAGATTGAGGTTCTGGCTAGTGATTTGGAACTGTTGAACCGTTCGCAGCCTCTTCCTTACCCTTTGCACGAAGACTCTCCTTCAGCGGGAGAGGTAGAAGAAACTCTACGCCTTCAGCATCGGTACTTAGAACTGCGGCGCCCGAAACTGCAAAACGCATTGCGAATCCGCCATGAGTTTCTGCGGGTGGCCCGTGAGTATTATTACGAGAATGGCTTTTGGGAGATAGAAACGCCCATCTTATATAAAAGCACCCCAGAAGGCGCCCGGGACTACCTCGTTCCCAGTCGGGTGCATCCAGGGATGTTTTACGCCCTTCCTCAGTCGCCTCAAACTCTAAAGCAGCTTTGTATGATCGGTGGATTGGATCGCTATATCCAAATCGCCCGCTGTTTTCGTGATGAAGACCTCCGCGCCGACAGGCAGCCAGAATTCACTCAAGTGGACGTCGAAATGTCATTTGTAGACTCGGAAGACATTTACCGAATTCACGAAGGTCTTTTGGAGCGGGTTCTAAACAAAGTTTTGGGAAAAAAAATCCAGATCCCTTTCCAGCGCATCCGCTATGCAGATGCGATGGAGTGGTATGGCTCGGACAAGCCCGACTTGCGCAACTCTCTCAAGCTGATCGATCTGACTGAACAAGGAAAGAAATCTAGTTTTCAAGTGTTCAAATCAGTCTTGGAATCGGGTGGGATTCTCAAAGGGCTTTGCTTCGAAGAAAAAGAACCCCTCTCGCGTACTGAACTCGACTCTCTGGTGAAGAAAGTTGCTCCTTTCGGAGCAAAAGGGTTGTCTTGGGTTCGGATCAAGTCCCCGGGAGATTGGCAAGCTCCGCAGGCCAAGTTTTTTGATGAAGCTTTAAAAAGAGAAATCGAAAGCAAGCTCCCATTCTCGGGCCCTCGGATGCTTCTCATGGTCTGTGCTTCTGAGCGGATCGTAAACAATTCCTTGGCGTACTTGCGAGATGAATATGGCAAGCGTCTGGGCTATACGAATCTGTCTCTGGATGCCTTTGCGTGGGTTACGGACTTTCCGTTATTGGAATTCAATGAAGAAGACGGCCGTTTCTATGCGGCACACCACCCATTTACTCGGCCGTCGGCGCTGGATACCGACCTATTTCTCAAGGCTACAAAACCCGAGGAATTGGCGCGCGTGCGTGCCGAAGCTTACGACCTGGTCTGGAACGGTTTTGAAATAGGGGGTGGTAGCCTGAGAATTTATGACTCATCTGTTCAGCAACGCATGTTCGATGTGTTGGGAATGACCAGTGAGGAAGCCCAGCTCAAATTTGGATTTTTCCTCAAGGCACTTCAATTTGGAACGCCTCCTCATGGTGGCATAGCGCTAGGTGTTGATCGAATTTCGATGCTTATGACGGGAAGCGAAGCGATCCGAGATGTGATCGCTTTTCCAAAGACTCAGAAGGCAACGGACATCATGGCCGAAGCCCCGTCTTCGGTGGATCTTAAACAACTGGAGGAGTTGGGTATTCGGCTCGCACCAAAGCCAAAACCCACCGCCTAGATAATGCATGGCCTAACCGATCGTGTCTATGATGTCGCAATCATTGGCGGCGGCATTTTAGGGGCGAGCGTTGCCCGCGACTGTGCGATGCGCAGGCTATCCGTAGTGTTGTTTGAAAAGAACGACTTCGCTTCTGGGACGACCGGAGCTGGCAGCGGCATTTTGTCTGGAGAGCCGCACTGGCTCTCCACCGATCCGGAAACAACCCGGACTGCTTGTGAAGAAATCAATGTTCTTCAGAGGATTGCACCCAACCTGCTCACGCGCCTTCCTATTTTATTTCCAGTCCTAAAGACGAGCCCTAAACACGATCTGGATCGCTATCAGGCTCTCGCCGATTTGTACGATCACTACGCCGAAGCCAAAGCAGGTCGACCGCACGTGCGTCTGTCCGCTCAAGAAGTACAGGCAATTGATCCAGGTTTCTCGGCGCAGATCTGGGGTGCCATCAGCATGGACGAGTGGACCACCGATCCGAGTCGTGTGGCGATCGCACTCGTGCGGAGTGCAGCGGCTGCAGGAGCGTTCTTTTGTAAAGGGTTTGCGGTTCAAAAGATTGAAATTCAAAATGGCAAAATCGCAGGAGTTACTGTAACCCCCCCAGGTTCCCGAAACATCCTGGTGCGGGCACGCGCCGTGGTGAATGCGGGGGGCGCCTGGGCACCGAAGCTATTTAAATCTAAGACGATTGAATACCGGCTGTATCAGAGGTCCTATTTGATATCGGAACGCAGAGCGACTCAAGTCGCTTTAGCATTTCCCGTGGCGCGCCGCGCGGACCCCTTGTATTTTTTCCCGCGTGATGGGGTTTCGTTGGTGGGCCCATCCGAACGTCCCTTTACTGGCGATTTGGATCGTCGGGTTGTTGGGAGTGAGGAGATCCGATCGATCCTCGAAGCGACTCGGCCCTATTTCCCTTCGATCGAAAACCATCGTTTTGTGGGAGTGCACGCTGGGATTCACTGTCGTGTATCCAATATTCAAAATCCGGAGGGGCGTCAGCACGCAGTACTAGATCATTCGGTAGACGGTGCTGAGGGGCTTTACACCATCATTGGAGGCGGGTTGACCCGTGCTAGACGGCTTGCGGAGCAGGTGACCAATTCAATCTGCAAACGCTTGCGCCAGAAAGAACGTTGCCGCACCCACTTGGAGAGTCTGCCAGGATGCACTTCGGAAATTCCTTGGTTGGAGGAGTCTCGACGTACCGGAAGAGATCCTTTGCTAGTCTCTAGGCTGATTCGTCGTTATGGACACAAAGCCGAAAGCATTTTGAACGCTGCCTCCAAGCAAGGCGAGCTTGGGCAAACGATTTGCGAGTGCGAGCAGGTGCTAGCAGCAGAAATCGAATATGTAGTTCGCAAGGAGTGGGTCACCTCGCTTGCTGATTTGCGTAGGAGAACGCGACTGGGTGAGGGCAGTTGTCGCGGCTGCCGTTGCTTGCACACGGCTGCAGCATTTTTAGGTTCTCTACTGAATTGGTCGGCGGATGAACGCCAAGCGCAGATTCAAAGCAGTTCCGCCGAGTTTCTGCCAGAGATTACTTGGGGGCACCAACTCAAGCAGCAGGAGTATGCAGAAAGTTTGAGTCAGTTCGGGGGGCGAGAATGAGCGTAGGGACCGGCCCCCACTACGATGCCATTGTTATCGGTGCGGGAGTTGCTGGATTTAGCGCAGCGGTGTCCCTCCGCCAACAAGGCAAGAAAGTCGCCGTGCTTCGGCAGGGAGCGGGAGCCTCCAGCATTAGCTCGGGCGCCTGGAGTTTTGGAGCTTTTGCTAACGAGCGCTATTTCGATGCGGTGGAACCTAGCTTGAAAGCGCTCGAACAGAATCTTCCGCACGCGTTTCGTCGGAAACTTCCATTTCTTTTGGCGAGTGCTTCCGGGGCAATTCGCAGCGTTTACATAGCGCAGGCACCTCAGGCCGCAGGGGATCTGAGTGCAAGGGCTCTACGGCGTGTCGCGGTGGTGGGCTCCAAGCAGTGGCGGTATCGAGGAGATCTTCTCGCGCGACAATGGAACGAATCCGCGAAGCATCTCGGACTTGATACTGAGTTTCGCTCGGTGGATCTTCCCACTATTTCCGACAGTTTGGACGTTCCCCTTTCTCGAGTTGCTACTGAGCTCAGGACTGACGAAGCGGTTGACGCTTTTGCGGTGGGGTTGAGTCGATTGGCTGAAGGGGTGGATTTGATCTTGATCCCATCCCTTTTTCCTTCGTTTGGAGCTTTCGAACGAGCGCAAACGCAGGTTTCGATTCCGATCGCTGAAACTCTTTGCTCGACGGAGCCCAACGCTGGCCATCGACTGTATCGTGCGATTGAAGCTTCACTTCGATTGCACGAGATAGACTGTTTGGATTTGCAGCAGCTCCGGATCCAGCCGATGGGGGGGATATTGAGCGAAATTTCCATTCTCCCGGCAATGGGCGTTGGGTGGGTAACCCTTAAGGCCGATCATTTTGTGATCGCTTCGGGACGATTCCTGGGGGGCGGCTTGGGGTCCCGTTTGCAGCGGGTCGAAGAAACGCTATTGGACCTTCCGCTCTATTTTCCCCAGGGGACGGCACGGATTTCCGATCGTGGCACGATGATAGAAAACGCACAAGAGTGGTCTGCGTTAGGAATTCGAGTCGATGCACAATACCGCCCCTTGGCCGAAGATGGTAAACCCGCCTTCGCAAACTTGGTTGCTTGCGGCTCGATCATCGGAAAAACGGAGCCGGGGGCTGCTCCATCCGGACTAGGTGTTTTTGCAGCAATGGGGAGGCACTGTGTGGCTTCGATTGTTTAGCATCCAGCTATACCTGGCGTTCGATAGACTTCGTCATCGCGTGCAACGTCGGCTGTTTTTCTGGAGAAGGGATAAAGGGTCGGAGGTCTTTTTGGAACGTTACCGACCGGACTCGGTTTTGGCGGTGACATCGCAAGAGCGCACTAATGCAATCGAGTTTGAAAGATGCGTGTTGTGTTCACTTTGTGTTTATTCGTGCGAAGCCATTCAAAAGGGAGAGGCCTTACCCGGATTTGAGCCGAAGCTAATTGCTGCTGTTTTTGCAAAGTCCCACGAGGCAGAACTTTTTACCGATAGCTGGTTTCCCTGTGTGCAGTGCAAGGCATGCAGCGTGCTGTGTCCCAACGGAGTGCCGCTACACACTATGGCAAATCAACTGGTTCAAAGGAGACAGAACCTGGGCTTTAAGCGTTCGTCCCAACGTATCGGGATTTAAAAATCTTCACCCAACACAGGGAGATGGCACACAGCCGACCGAGGTGGGTTGGAGTTCAAAACATCCACTCCGGGGACGTAGCTGCTAATTGCGATCTTGTCGAACAGTTGTAGTTCGCTTTCACTCAAGTATCCGGCAAATACTTCTTGCTCAATGTTCATCGAAATATCCAACGAGAGTACTTTATGCTCTCGGGTGGACTGGTTGGCCGCCGTAATGGTGACGATTTCTCCAGGAAGCGCGAGAGAAGCTGGGATAATCACCACTTTGTAAATACCGGGCTGTCCTGCGGCGCCGACCGTATAAATATCAAAAGTCCCCATATTATTCTGGGGGTCCGTAGCTGTAGTGCAGCGGAACAGACCGTAGTTAGAATTTGCTCCGTACGGAAGCCGGCGAGAGCAGCTCGTCAACGAGAGCGCTAGCGCGAACACTGCTGCTATCATCCACCACTTCTTCATCATCAAAACCAATTTCCCTTTCATCGGGCCTCTCCTGTTTACACGTGGAGCGGGTACTAGTTGCTCAAAATGCAAAGCACGGACCAAGTGAGGGGCCGGGAGAACTTCTTGAAACCAAAAGGCTTCGCTGGGCGCACTGCTTCCCGAGATCGTTAAACAGCAAAACAGCAGGTAGGGAACTTATCAGGTGTCGAGTTTTTGGACAGCTACCCAGCTTTCCGGGAGAGGCTTGGGGTTCCGGTGAGTGGTTCAGGTTCAAACAGGGTGCAGATGCGGTTCACCCGGTATCGAAGCGCCAGCAGGTCGTGTCTGCGCAAGCTGGGCACGCGAGTAAGACAGCGACCGACCTTTTCGGCATTGGGGTTTTCCACGGCAAGAAGGACTTTCAATTCTTGAAACGCTTCTTGTTGGTTAAGCAGGTGGTTGTCGATAAGGCGTTGATGTTCTTCTGGGACATCCAGGAACATGAAACCCATCCCGTTTTCAACTTCGCAGCGCTGCCGATCAAAAACAATGTGCGCCACTTTGGCTTTGAGGCTCAAGCAGTAGGGGAACTCGGGCACCGAAAAAACCAAGTGGCCAGTGGTTTCGATTGGAAAGGGCTCCAGGGAGGTCACAAACAGGCCACCTTTACTCAGGTTAGACGCATAGCTTGTGAAAGATCTCTTTCCGTCAGTGAATATAGCTTTGTCTTCAAAGGGGAGGCGGTATTGCTTTCGGCGTTCTATAAACTGAGCCATCGCTATTGCTCCAGTATCTGGCGTAACGCTTCTTTGTCGTTAGAAGTAAATTCCTCAACCGGTTCAATCGGTTTTTCTTGTTTTTTTAGTTCTGGCTTTTCGATTTTGGGCGCAGCAACAGCAGCCGGTTTAGTCCCACCCCACCCAGCATAAGAAATGAAAGTCTGGGCTTGAGAGTGGCTCCATTGGAGCGCTTTGTTCGTCTCCCGCCATGCAGTGCGTCCAACGGTAGTGTCACCAAGAGGCACTTCTCCTAGCAGAAGGCCGAAATACAGTATAAGCACTGCAGCAAAGGATTTTTGGATCATAAGTAGATATTCTGATTCTAGCATATATACTTAAAGAAGTAGGAGACTCTCATGCCACCGCACGTTCCCGAAACGTGCAATGAGAGTGACGGAACCTGGCTTCCGCTGATCGAGTACTCCGTGAAAACCGGGGTAAGCCTCAGCACCATACGAAGAAAAATCAAAAGCAACGGAATCCAGTATCGTCTCGAAAAGGGACGTTACTTGATCTTGTTCAGCGAAGCCGGTAACCAGGTCGCACCGCAACCCGTGACTCCGCCCGTAAATACCCAAACGCCTTCTGCGGCGGTGACATCTTCGGATGTCGATCGATGGCAGGACAAGCCCTTATCGCGGTTTAACCCTTCGCAACCAGTTGGATTTGAGGCTGCGGATGAAAAAGCTGTCGCTATGGTGAGTGAAGCGTTTGAGTATGCGCTGGTCCAAAAGGAAGAGCAGGTTCGGTTGTTAGAGCGGCGAAACCGTGATCTTGAAGAGCGGTTGAGCGAACTCAAAATGCTACTCCGGGTTATCGAAGAGAAGTTCAAAATCCGTTACTAAACATTGCACATTCCACAGTAGAATCGCTTCATGGCGAAGCTTTGCCTTGGAGTTTTCTTATTATTCGGCTTTAGCGGCTTTGCAGATTCCCAGTGGGAATCTGCTGTGCGTCTATTGGAGCAATCTAAACCCGCCGAAGCTGTCCCACTGTTAGAAGCTTGGCTCGCTGATGCCAAGACGAAGGGAATTCGTTCGCCTGAAGCGCAGTACAACCTGGCGCTCGCGCATGTTCAACTTGAACAGTGGGCTCCCGGAGTTTTTTATCTCGCCAGCAGTGCAGCTTTTCGTTCAAACCCCATTGCCGTTCTTGCAGCGCTACAAAACATTTCGCGCATCCAGAACCGGTTAGCACTCCAATCCCCAGTTTCTGATCAGTGGCAGTTTCGGCTCAAATTTTTCCTAAAACCCGTTGTGGTTGTTTTGGCATTGTTGATCGCTTTTTGGTGTCTGCTTTACTCGTTCATATGGGTAAAAATGCGTACGCGCCTATTGTTGAGCGCTTGGCTAGCGCTCAGTGTTGCTGGTGGCGTGGGGTTTTTTGTTCGGTTTTTGCCGAATTACGGTGTTTTATTTGTCGAGCAGGCCCTGGAAGCCGATGGAGGCAAGTTAGCGGAGTTAGCCCCCGGGACCTTGCTTCAGGTGAATCAAACGCAAGGTGATAGGATTCAAGTTGTCGCTCCCTTTGCAGGGTGGCTGCCAGAAGCTTCGGTAAAACTGATCCCGTTTAGATGAGAGCGGGGGAATTGCTCTTGCGCAAAACATCGCTCAGCTTGGCCGAAAGCGGCTCGGACTCTTCCTCTTCTGTCTTTATCAGCTCGTAGTGGCTGTCTAAGGCGGAGCGAAACGCCGAAAGGAAGTTTTGTTTTTGTCGCTGAGTCTCTTCCACTCTGGCGATGACTTCCTCTAGCCAGCCTTCTGTCTTGTTCCGGATGTTGCTCGCCTGGTTTTCAGTTTCTACCAACAGCCTTTCGGATTCGGATCGGGCTTGTTCTCGGATGGCTTGGGCTTCTAGCAAAGCTCGCTCACGCAATTCCGATAAATCTTTTTCTTTCTGTTCCCAGCCAGCGATTTCTTTTTCCAACGCATGCACTCGGTCTTTTAGGGCTTGTTGCTGGGAGAGGGCCTTGGCCCATTGTTGAGCAAGGGCTGCTAGAAAATCGCGGACTTCTGTCCGGTTAAAGCCGCTCAAAGCTCCTTTAAAGGAGCGCGTGCTGATTTCGTTTGGTGTCCAGTCATTCTCAAAACCCATGTTCATCTCCGTTGAGGGAGAATTTATCACGCGCGGGCGCCGAAGAGAACAGTTCCTAATCGAACGAGTGTCGAGCCTTCTTCGACGGCAATTGAGTAGTCTTCCGAAGTTCCCATCGAGAGTGTGTCCCAGCCCGGCGCGTTAATTGATTGAAAGAGTTCTCTCGCCCTCTGAAAAAAGCAGCGTCGTTTTTCTACTGGAAAAAGAGGTGGTGGCATTACCATCAGACCTCTTAAGCGAATCTGTTTATTAGGCGCGGCCGCTTCTAGGAATGCTGCCAGCTCTTGCGGCGCGATTCCAGACTTTGAACTTTCCTCTCCAATATTGATCTCCACCAAGCCTTGAATAGTTTTGTTTTCGGCTTCTAAACGCGCGTTCAGGTTGGAGATAATTTCAATGCGATCGAGGCTATGTATCCAGCTGTAGCGAGTGAGGTATTTCGTTTTGCGGCTTTGAATGTGCCCTACAAAATGCCATTCGCACGATGGAAACATATCTACGAGCAATTGGCCTTCCTGGGCGTAATTGTTTCCCAGGGCGGACAGCCCTGCGGTCAATCCCTCTCGTACTCTTTCTACAGGTTGGCCCTTGGTGATTCCAACAACCAAGACCGACTTGCCTCCCAATCTCGCGCGAATGGTGTTCAGATTTTTTTCAACGAGGGTCATCGCGGCAACCAGCTGAAGGCTGGAATAGAAGTTAACGCGCTCAACTCGCGTAGAAGCGTTTCGATCGGAAGCCCCACAATATTGGAGTACGAACCTTCGAAGTGATCGAGAAACAAGCTACCCCCGGCTTGAATCCCGTACGATCCGGCCTTGTCATAGGGTTCTTTGGTGGCCGCGTAACTTTCGATTTCTTCGTCGCTCAAGTGGCGCAGAGTAACTTTCGTTTCAGTACTGCTTAACCGGTGCCCTTGGGCCTGAGAGACCACGCACATGCCTGTGAGAACTCGGTGAGTTTTTCCTGAGAGGGAGTGGAGCATCTGCAAAGCTTCGGTACGGTCCGCGGGTTTGGATAATGGTTGCTCTCCGAGGCTGACCAAGGTGTCGGCCGATAGAACGATATCTCGCTCACCAGGTATTTTCGGGATTGCAGCAAAGGCTTTTCTCCGTGCGTTTTCGATGACGGTGGTTTCTACAGAGGTTCCGAAAAAGGGGCTTTCTTCAACGGGTGCGGAGATAACTCGAAAGTCTATCCCCAGCTGCTCCAAGATAGCTTTCCTGCGAGGCGACTCTGACGCTAGCCAAATCCGGGGTAGGGTTGTCACTTTTGTTGTGCTGGGCATGTCTCTATTTTGAGCTCGGGCCGGGGTATCTTATTAGCATTCGAAAAACCGGGTCAATAAAAGGTTGTAGGAAGTTGCATGCGCATTTAACTATTTAAAATTATAAACAAAAACATCTATTCGTTTCGTGCCGAACAGGAGGGAGGTCGCTTAACCTAATGCAATGTGCCTCAGTTCATGGTATAAGCACCCATCTTCAAAAAGCCGAGAGAAGGGTAGGAGCGATGTATCAGTTCAAGGTGGGTGATAACGCTGTGCATCTGTCGCATGGTGTCGGGGTGGTCCGGGGCATTGAAGAACGCGAGTTCAGTCCTGGCAATAAGCAATCCTTCTACATTCTTGAAATTCAAGACAACGGTGCCCCCAAAAAAGTTTTTGTCCCTATTACCAGCTCCAATCAGCGGCTTCGTCCGATCATCAAGCAAAAAGAAGTCGAAGAAGTTTATAAAATTTTACGCAGAAAAGATCTGGCTCCGATCGATCATCAAACCTGGAATCGCCGTTACCGAGAGTACATGGAAAAAATCCATACCGGTCAGGTTCAAGAAATTGCCGTTGTTTTGCGAGCTCTGTTCCTCCTGAAACATGACAAAGATCTTTCGTTTGGTGAGCGCAAGCTGCTCGACCAGGCAAAAACCTTGCTCGTAAAAGAACTCTCTTTGGCTCAAAACATCGAAGAAGCCGTCATTGAGCAAGAGCTAGAGGCTATTTTTGCCTAAGGATTTGCTTCGGTATGGTTACACTTGACGCCGTTCTTCTCGGGGGCGGCACTGGAAGTCGTTTTTCAGCCCAGGCCAGTCGAGGCATTGAAACCCCTCCCAAGCAGTTTCACTTAGTGGGGGACGCGCCGGTGTTTGTGCACTGCCTGCGATCTCTGCTTCAAATGAATTGCTTTCGTCAAATTGTCCTCGTGATGCCCGAAAATTTTGTCACTTTGACAGAGGAATTACTCGACAAGCATGCGGTTCGACACTCTCGTACCTTGATTCGTGTGGTTCCTGGCGGTAATCGCCGTCAGGACTCCTCGTACCTTGCGCTCGAAGCTCTGGAAGAGCTCAGCCCTCCCCCTACACGTATTTTGATTCACGATGCTTGCCGGCCTTTTCTGTCTCAGGAGTTCCTAGAGCGGGTGAAAAAGGCGCTAGAGGATAGATCGTATGGCGCATGGGTTCCGGTGGTTCCGGTTGTAGAAACCCTCAAACGCGTGGAAGACATGCGAGTTGTTGAGACCGTAGATCGTGGCATGGTCCAACGGGTACAGACGCCTCAGGTCTTTGAATTCACGGTAATCCGCTCTTTGGTAGAAAAAGTTAAAGAAGCGCCCGAACTCAACTTCACTGATGATGCTTCGCTTTGCGAGTACTACGGTATTCCCGTAGGGGTTTTTGACGGTGACGTCCGCAATATTAAGCTCACCTATGGTTTTGAACTAGATACTTTGCGATCCGTACTAGAAACAGCTAAGGAGTCTCCATGCGCACCGGGATCGGTTACGACATCCACCGTTTAATACCCACAGTTGAAGCGAGCCATATACCCATTGGGGGAGTCAGCATTCCCTGCAAATTTAAGATTCAGGCGCACAGCGACGGCGATGTGCTATTGCATGCGTTGGTCGACGCATGTTTGGGTGCATTAGCCTTGGGTGACATCGGCCAGCATTTTTCCGACAAAGATCCAGAAAACAAGAATCGAGCGAGTCGGGAGTTTGTAGCAGATGTCCTAACAAAGATCCGGGCCCTCGGATACCAAGTGAGCGGTTTTGATTCGATTGTGATTTTAGAAGAGCCGAAACTTTCGGCTTACTCCGATGCGATCCGACTCTGCATTGCCCAGATGTTGGGGGTGGAGCTTTCGTGCGTCAGCGTCAAAGCCAAGACAATGGAAGGCTTGGGGTTGGTCGGAGAGAACAAAGCCATTGCGGCCCATGCGGTGGTGAACTTGGAACCTTTGCGTCGATAATGTCTCTGCGGATTACAAATACTCTCACTGGCAAGAAAGAAGATTTTCACCCCCTTATTCCGGGAGAGGTCAAGATTTACACTTGCGGTCCCACTGTGTACGGGCTCACGCACATCGGAAATGCCCGGCCCGCCGTATTCTTTGATGTGGTTCGTCGTTTTTTTGAATACACGGGTGCAAAGGTCACCTGGGTGATGAACTATACCGACGTCGATGACAAGATTATCAACCGTGCCCGGGAGGAAGGCACCAGCTCCCAAGTAATCGCGGAACGGTTTACTAAAGAATACCTCGCGGATCTGAGCAGTCTTTCGGTTCGTTTGCCCACCATTCAGCCCAAAGTCACAGAGACGATTCCGCAGATTCTCGCTCTCATCGAGCGGCTCATTCAAACCGGCTGCGCCTACGTTGCTCCAGACGGAGAGGTTTTTTTCTCGGTGAGAAACTTTCCTCAGTACGGCAAGCTCTCTGGAAAGAAGATAGATGATCTCCTGGTGGGGGTGCGGATCCAGGCAGATGAGAAAAAACGCGATCCGCTGGATTTTAGCCTATGGAAGCCGCGCAAGGCTGAAGACGAGCCGGCTTGGAAAAGCCCTTGGGGAATGGGGCGCCCAGGCTGGCACATTGAATGCTCTGCTATGGCGACGCATTATTTGGGAGACACTTTTGATATTCATGGCGGTGGATTGGATTTGATTCACCCACACCATGAAAACGAAATCGCCCAGTCCGAAGGAGCGACAGGCAAGCAGTTCGCTCGCTACTGGCTCCACAATAATCTGATTTCGATCCAAAAAGAAAAAATGTCCAAGTCGGTCGGAAACATCTTTTTGACTCGGGACTTTGTTGCAAAGCATACGGCCGAGGCGCTTCGGTACTTGCTTTTGAGTGTGCATTATCGTTCGCCCGTTGAGTTTTCTCCCGAACACATCAGCGAAATTCAGGCCTCACTTCACCGAGTGTACTCCGCCAAGAAAAAAGCGCTCGCTTTTGCAACGCTTGCCGCTGGAGCACGGCAGCCGGAGTCTAGTCTGGAAAAGAATGTTCGAGAATTGGGAGAACGTTTTGAGCCAGGTTGGAGAGACTCTCTGTTAGATGATTTCAATCTGCCCAAAGCGGTGGCATTGGTTTTTGACTACGTCCGCGCTCTAAATGCCTACCTGGGCAAAAAAGGTTTCAAACCCACCGCGGAAACGCCTCGATTGGCGCAGGAGTTCTTAGAAAACTTGCATCGGTTTTCTGAAGTCGTTGGGGTTTTCGGATTGGAACCTGCAACCTACCTCGCCCAATTACGGAGTGCAGTTCTTGCCGATCGAAATCAGGACGCTGTTTGGGTGGACACGAGAGTAAAAGAGCGACAGGTCGCACGCGCAGAGAAGAACTTTGCCAAATCGGATGCGATTCGGGACGAACTTTTGAAAGCAGGCATCGAAATTCAAGACACCCCTCAGGGCTCCGAGTGGGATGTGGTGTTTTCGTGCGTAGACAGTCCCTCCAAAAGTTCGACGTAACGTTAAGTCCTTGAATCCTCGTGGTCTTCAGGCTGGGACTAGGCTAGCCCTTCACAATTCCGCCCAAGACCTAGACGAAAAACACAGACTGAATACAAGTTAACATACTGATTTTATTGTATTTATATTGAAGAATTTGGCACTCGGCTTGCACTTCTAAGCCACGTGACTCTAAAAAACACCCCCATTTTTAGCCTGATTGCAGTGGTGCTGTTGGCATCCTGCTCACGTTCGGGCTGCGAAGGCCCGGCGCTTAAGCTCAACAGCTTGAGCGTGGTTCGCAACTTTGGGTTGTTTCAATCTTCAGGTCCCCGTGCCTCGCTGGTGCTCCCAAATCCGATTGATGCCACCCAGGATGCGCAGGCACGGCTATCGGATATTTCAGTCCGCAATGCGAGCCTAGGCTTAGATCTCGTTAGCTTGCTTTCCCCAAACCGCTTAGAAAATGCCTTTCTCAAAGTCCGCATTCGTTCGGTGGCGGATGCGCTTTCAACTCTGGCGACTCCAAACAGTGGAGTGAATTTCTTTTATCAGCCGGGTGATGTGCACTACTCCGAGGCCATGGCTTACCGAAGCATTTCTTCCATACAAGCCTATGTCGAAGCGTTGGGTTTCCCAGTTGTCAAAACGCGCCCTCTATACGTCATGGTTCAGGCTGATGGCAGCACCGCCACGGATGCGAATGCGTTTTACGATCACGCTCACTTGAATGCAGCTCAACCTCGCACTATCAAAATTTACGGCTCAGGCCAGTTTGCTCCAGGGCTCGATCAGGACACTTATTGGCACGAGTTCGGTCACCTGTTTAATGAGAGTCTTTCGGCTGAGCGTGGCATTGACTACGCTGGCGATTCCGGAGCTGTTTTTAGTGAAGGTGGGGCTATCCACGAATGCTTAGCAGATTATCTGGCTGAGTCGGTAAGTGGCAAAAACTACATTGGCAAATGGATTGCTCGAAATTTTCAGGGATACGCTCCTGGAGAGCCTCTGCGTTCGGCAGTGGATCTCGAAGGTGGTAAACAGAGCTTTTATTCTGTTGCTGTTGCGGATGGCACGGGTAGCACTCCAGACCGTTATGGTATGGGCGAGTGGTGCAGTCGAGTTTTGTGGGACATTCGTCAAAGTTTCGTGAACGAAGATTCTCTGACTGGTCCCATCTTATCTGATCGGGTTGTGTTTTCAGCGGTTAGCTTGCTGTCTAAAGACACCAGCGTCTCCCAGCTTCAAAAGGCGTTAATAGAAGCAGACTCCGAGCTGCATTGTGGCGGGCATGCTCAAGCTATTCAGTCTGCGTTTCAATCGCGCGGTTTCTTGGGAGCAGCTCCGTTGTCCGCTCCTCTGGTTTTCAGCGCGACTCCAGTGCCTGTACAAGGGGATGGTGTTGGCGGCAAAACAGTCATTCAGGCTGCGGCCCCGGGCAGTGAAATCGTATTCAAGTTATCCATCCAAAACACCAACGCAGGCAGAGCACGGAATGTGCGAGTTCGACTAGAGTCCCAAGACAGTCGGTTTCTTCCTCTCACTTACCAACAATCGTTTGGTGATTTAGAGGCGGGGCAAACCCTGTCTGTGGGTGGAAATTCAGGTTTGGGATTAGAGTTCAGTGTTCTCGGGCAAGTCGATAAAGCTGCGGTTCGAGGGCAGAGTTTACCTTACACGTTGCGCGTTAGCTCCGAAAATGGGCAAGACACCTTAATCAACGGAGTGATCCAATTATGAAGCGCATACTACTCTCTTTCGTGGGATTGATGGGCGGGTATTATCTTTTCACCGCTGAGCAGGCTCCCTCTGAAGTAGAAGATGTGATGGAAAGCGTGGCCCCACGCCAGGCTGCAATCGCGCTTCAACTCCCCACAAGCAGGTCTCCTGTATCGATCGCCTCCGCATCAGTGGCTGCGGAACCCGCAGTGGCATTGGATGACCGAGACGCGAAGGCGGCTGCCGATGACTTTATTTCGTTGAAAAAAGAGGATTGGGGTATCCAGCCTCACCATGAAATCAGGTACGAGGCGGCTTTCACCACCCCGCTGGGCAAGACAATCAAATACAAGATCTTTCAAGGTGAATTGGCCATGAGCGGAATGGATGTTGAGGTTCGACTTGGAAATGATCGAACGGTGAAGGATGTTTCCGTGCACTACAACCCGGTAGCAGAGATTGACACCACTCAGTTAGGAATGAACCCAGATCAGATTTTGACCACAGTTTCAGATAGGTTTGAAATGGAAGCATCTCAGAGCGCTTCTCAACCCATGGTTTATGTCCCGCACGGAATTGATAGTAAGCCTGTACTTGCTTATGCGATGACTGTGCGTCGGAAAGGTTCTGAAGGCGAGCCAATTCAAGCAGTGTTTCGAGCGAGCGACGGTCAAATCTTGGATCTCACCGTCGCCCGCCCAGAAATTCGGAACTAAACCCAGTTACTACCTCAATGCTAGCGCATCCTTAGGTTGTTCCTTCGCTGGAGTGTTTCTATCCGTCCAAACGCGGACTTCGATTCCTTCTTTGTCGAGTTTGTCCTCAGTGATTTTTTGATTTACCTGCCATTGAACGTCCGTATGGCAGAAGTATGACCGGTTAAACTGCGAAAGCTGAGAGACAACAAAATTGCAAGGTAGCATCTTGCTGCCTTTACGGACCATCTGGACGCTAAAGCTAAAGCCATCGTTCAGCAATGCTTCATAGGGGAGCTCGTACGTTCGTTTGATTTCCTGTTTTTGGCCGTTGCCAATAGTCCAGTACTGGGTTCCTTCAGGGAGTTCAAACTTCTTACCATTCGGAAATTGAATCTCGAGCTTAACGTTAGATATGGGGTTCTTCAGATCCCCGTTCGAGATTACTTCATAATGGTCCACCGTAATCCAGGTCCTGTAGGGAGCGATCTTCGCATAGGTGGCAGCAGAGGCATTGGCCTCCGCTGCGGCGTTTTCCCCAAAAGCGCTGTTTTGTACCATTGTTAGAGCTAGCCCTAGGCCAGCCAGTAGCTTCATCCAGATCATTTTTCTATTCCCCCATATACGTTCTACAAATGACGGTTTGTTTCGCCCAACTGGCGCAACGCACCTCGAAGTCGAATGGTTGCTGAGCAAGTTTTATTCCACGTGCCGCAGGCACGGGCGCGGTCCAAGAAAAAGACAGGAGTGCCACTTTACGGCGCGAGATGGGCCGTCATTTGTCACTGGCGCCCAGAAAAATCACACCATTCCAGCCTGGGAAGGTCGGCATAGTACTTGAAGTATACGGCCCCCGGGAGGTTGGTATGTTGCACGTAGCAAAAAGAATTTCTGGTTTGTTTGTGGTGGGTCTGGGGCTGGTTCTGGTGGGGGCAAGCACTCCTGCTGTAGAAAGAACTACGGCGTCGATGGCTTTTCCGTTGCACAAGAGCACATCGGATGTGGACGACATTATCGAAGAGTACTCGGATTATCTCACCTTTATCCTTTCCATCGCTCGCTCCGAGAATGCCTCGATGGCCCGACAGATAGAGGAACGGTTTTCTCGACTCAAACGAGCTGACGAAAAGCAGGCGGCCCGCTTTTTAAAAGGTCTCCGATTTGAAATGATCCAAAAGCTGGAGTTGACTGGGCTATCTGCTCGACGTGTCTCTACCGATACTCCCGCTATCCGCAAGTGGGTGGCCAAATACATGGCTGCCTGGCTGCGTGAAGTAGATGAATACCAATTCCGCGCTTACACGGCCTCGCTTATCGCGCGCCGAAGCGAGTAGGCATTAACTTCGTTCTGGCTTTCTGCTAGTCTTGCGGGGCATGAAAATCGCCCTGATCCACAATGCGCTTTTGCCGGTGACCGCCTATGGCGGCACCGAGCGCGTGGTTTGGTGGCTTTCCAAGGCACTAGCCGCTCGCGGAGTGAAAGTGAGGCTCGTCTGCGCGCCGGGCAGTCAGTGTGATTGGGCGCAAGTTACCCAAGTAGATCTCAGCCGGCCTATTGAAGACCAGCTTCCGGACGTCGATGTCTTTCACTATTTCAACACTCCAGCCTACACACCCGAAAAACCCCACGTAGTGACGATTGAAGGCAATGGCAAGCAGGGGGAAGCGTTTTTACGAAACACGGCGTTTGTCAGTGCCAATCATGCTCGACGTCATGGCGCCCAGTGCTTTGTGTACAACGGCGTCGACCCGGATGATTACCTATTTAGCGACAAGAAAGACGGGTCTTTGCTCTTTCTTGCCAAGGCTTCGTGGAGAGTCAAAAACGTCCAGGGGGCTATTCGTCTAGCTAAAAAGTCAGGAAGAGATCTTCATATTTTGGGTGGAAGTCGCCTGTTTTTTAACCATTGGAACGGGATCCATTGGGAGGGAATGCTGGGCGGCCGTCAGAAGGCGGAATGGATTGCTCAGGCCTCGGGTCTATTGTTTCCGGTACTTTGGAATGAGCCTTTCGGTATTGCTGTAATTGAATCGCTGGTTAGCGGTACTCCCGTGTTAGCGTCGGGGTTGGGGTCGCTTCCCGAACTGGTTGGATCTGAAGTAGGGCGTATTTGCCACAGTGAAGAAGAGTATCTCGATGGGATTCGCCAACTAGGAGATTTTAGCTCTCAGCGTTGTCGCGATTGGGCGCTGTCTCGTTTTTCCCACCACGTGATGGCAGATGCCTATCTTCGAGTGTATGAAAAAGTGCTTTCGGGTGAGTTCTTAAATGCGGGCGTTCCGGTTACTCTAGAACCAATGGACGCTCTGTATTCCATTCCATTTCGGGCGGCGGCGGGAAGCTCCACTGCTCAACCAGTCTAAATTCTTTTGTAGCTTCGTCATAAACGCGATTTTCTAGAATTGGCTTCGAGTGAATATGTAATGATAGGGCGGGTTTAGAGCTCGCGTTTTCTATGGAATGAAACCCCATGGAATCGTCGATATAGACAAGCTCCCCCGCCAGTTTGGGTTTTTTGGTTTTGAGGCCCGCTGGCTCTGAAAACTCTTGAAAACAGAGTTCCCCTAGCTCGACCGTAATCCAGCTGCGTTGTCCCCCTTGATCGTGTTGCGGTAATTTTTGCCCGGGCAACCAGGCGAGAACCAGAACCTCAAAAAGGTCGGTGCGGTAGGTCTGGTTTCGCGCGCAGGTGTCCTCGCGAAATCGGGTGTAAGGAATGATATCGTCCAGATCTACTCGATGAGCCGAAAAGTAACTGTCGACTTCTGCACCCTGAAATGCCTGAGCAGATTGTCCGGAGAGGAAAGCAATAAAGTCTCGCAGTCGAACCACGTGCATGCTTCCCCCCCGAGAGTATTTTCGGTCAGTTGCTTTCGCTCAGGCTCTTGAAAAATGCCTCTTCGTTGGGAGCCCGTCCTAGAAAATGAGTGATCAGATCCATGGGCTCCAACTCACCGCCTTTTTGCAAGATCCACTTTAAGTAGTCTGCCCCTGTCTTGGCGTTGAGTAGCCCTTCCTTCTCAAAACGGGTGAACATATCTTGGGCATAAACTTCCGACCAAAGATAACCATAATAACCCGCATCATATCCCCCCATGAGATGTCCGAACCCTGCTTGTGGAAGCGTGTTTTTCGGAATAGGGATCAGCATGATTTCGCGCGCGAGATCGGCGTAGACTTGGGTGCTGTCCTTCGTCGGTTGGGTGTGGTACCGCAAATCAATCGATGCGAAGAGTAACTGCCTTAGGTACTTGATTCCCACATTGAGCAGCTTAGCTTTAATGAGTCGTTGCATTTGGTCCGTGGGCAGGGGCTTGCTTTTGTTTTGGTAGTGCCCCGAAAGCTTAGTAAGGGTGGGAACCTCCCACACCCAGTTTTCAAGCATTTGAGAGGGGGCCTCGACGAAATCGCGCTTTACACTCGTGCCAGCGAGACTGGCGTATTTAGCCGTAGTGAGCACTTGGTGCATGATGTGGCCAAACTCATGAAACAGCGTTTCCACTTCACCGTGTTCCAGCAGAGAAGGTTTCTGTGCGCTTGGTGGATTGAAATTAGCGACAATAGCTGAAATCGGGAGCTGGTAGGACTGGTCGTCATTGATGCATCCCTGAATAAGCGTGAAAGCCGCAGCATGGCCGTACTTGCCTTCGCGCGGGAAGAGGTCCATGTAGAAAATCGCCACCGCTTTTCCGTCTTTTGTCACGCGGTAGGGAGTTACGTCTGAGTGCCATTTTGGAAGAGAGCGGTCTTCTTGGAATTTCACTCCCAAGAGAGTTTGGTAGATTTCAAACATGCCTTTGGCAACGACATCGATTGGGAAGTATTCTTTGATGAGCTGGGTGTCGATGTGGTGTTTGCGTTTTTTGATTTGGTTGTCGTAGTAGCGCCAGTCATGAGAGTGGATCTTGCCGTCAGATTTGGAGCCTAACTCTTCATTTTTCGCTGCGACCAGTCCCGCAAGATCGGATTTGCCTTGGATCTGGAGGCGATCTCCCACACGCTTTAGGAACGCCGAAACGGCTTCGGGGGTTTTGGCCATTCTATCGTCAAGAACATAGGCGGCGTGATTTGGGTAGCCCAACATCTGAGCGGTTTCGGATCGGAGGCGGAGCGTTTCATCGAATCGAGCCAGGTTCTTTTTCCCTCCGCGATTCAAGAATTTTTCCTCCAAAATGCGGCGTGCCTCCGCATTTTTGGCATTATCCATAAACGGATAATAGTCGGGGTACTTGACCGTAACTTTGTATTTTCCTTGTGGGGTTTTTTCTAAACGCTGTACAAAACTTTCCGGCAGTCCTTCTAGCTGTTCGAGGGTGAACTCTGCCCAATCATTCCACTCAATGAGTTCTTTGCTGAACTCGGTTTCGAGCTCAACGATGCGTTTACGTTTTTCAATAAACAGCTTGCGTTTATCCGCCGTCAGATCGAGTCCATTGCGTTTAAAAGCGAGTAAGAACTCGTCCAAAAGCCGTTTGTCGATGGGATCAAGCTGGTTTTGGTTCTTGGCTGCTGTTTTTAGGGCGTTGTACAGGTCTTCCCGCGCAAATACGTCAACACGCAGCTTTTCGATGGCGGTTTCACATTTTCCCGCTGCTTCTCGCATCGGAGCTTTGTCAGAAACGTATTTCAGAAAGAGCAGCGGTGTTAGGTTTTGTTGAAGATCGGTGAGTGCTTTTTCTAGCGCAACGCACGCATTTTTAAACTGGGCTTTCTCACCTAGTTTTCCAATCACTTCGAGTTTGGCAAGTAGGGCTTGTTCTTCCTTTTTGCAGGCACTTTCCAGATCGGAAACCGAGGCATCATATCGAGGGACCGACATCTTGTAGTTCATTTTTGTCTTTCCTGTTTGCCGAGCCTCGAGTGGGCTCACGAAGGTGATAAGGATCAAAACAGCAGAGGAAACAGTCTTTTTAAACGCCATCCCTCATTCTACTCCCTAATGTAGGGATTCGAGAAAGCGCTCCGCGTCGATCGCTGCTTGGCACCCGCTTGCTGCTGCCGTAATGGCTTGGCGGTAGATTGTATCAGCCACATCGCCGGCGGCAAAAATCCCTCGAACAGAGGTGTGCGTAGTGGGGCGTCGCGGAAGAACCACGTATCCTTTTTCATCGAGTTGGATTTGGCCTTTGAGAAACGCCGTATTTGGTTCATGGCCAATCGCAACAAACACGCCCTCGCAGGGCAGAACTTGGCTTTCTTTGGTGACGAGATTGAGCAGCCGAACGCCGGTGACAGCGTTTTCGCCTAGTATTTCCTCTACAGCGCTGTTCCAAACAAAGCTGATTTTGGGGTTTTTCTGTGCGCGTTCGATCATGATCTTCGACGCACGCAGAGTATCGCGACGGTGCACTACGGTCACGTGGCTTGCAAATCGAGTGAGAAACTGAGCCTCTTCCATCGCCGAATCCCCTCCGCCCACGACTACCAAGGGGACTCCTTGGAAGAACGCCCCGTCGCAGGTAGCACAGCTAGAAACACCTTTTCCCAAAAGATTTTTCTCGGATTCGATTCCCAGCCACTTGGTTGCCGCTCCGGTGGAAATAATGACGGCCTTGCTTTGGTACACCTCTTTGCCCACCCACACTTTGAAAGGAGAAGAGGAAAAATCCACTCGGGTAACGTCCTTTTGAATGAATCGGGTTCCAAACCTTTCGGCCTGTGCGCGGAAATGGCCCATTAGTTCAGGGCCTTCGATCCCTTTGGGGAATCCTGGGAAGTTCTCCACATCGCTGGTGAGCATAAGCAGTCCACCGGATTGAAAGCCTTCAAACAGAAGTGGTTTGAGGTTTGCGCGGGCGGCATAAATGCCGGCTGTATATCCAGCGGGCCCGGAACCAATAATGATCAAGTCTTCGGTGTTCATGCTGACTCCCTTATGTGTACCGAGTTCCAAATATCCTGAAGTGTCGTTTCCAGTGGTCGAAATGAAAATCCGGGGACCAACTTCTCCTGTTTTCTTAGGCTGATTTTTAGGCCTTTGAAAGGGTTCTGATCCGTTTCCCTGCTTTGAATGCGTACTTTCTTACCCGATACGGCGACGAGCTTTTCTACTATTTCTTGAACTTTCATTTCAAAAGGCGAAGCAATATTAACGATTTCAAAGCCGTTGGTTTGGTCCGATTCTACCAAGCGAACCAAAATCTCGACGGCGTCGCGGACATCTAGAAATCGACGATAGGCAGACAGCGGGCCTGTTTCTAGTAGGCTGTTATTTGTGAGCGAGGCTAGTTTGGTAGTGAGGTCCGAAGTGACAAAACCTGGGGGTTGATTTGGGCCAATGCAACTGTAGAGGCGTCCCACTACAACCCGAATATCAGGGCGTTGCTTCGCAAATTCTTCAAGCGCGCGTTCGCTGAGATACTTGGACATTCCATAATAGCCTTCTGGCGTGACTTCTGAGGACTCATCAGCTTCCGAAGATTGGTTTCCATAAACGTGAACTGAGCTGGCAAAAAAGACCCGAAAAGGTTTCGAAACGGCCATCAAACCCTGAATGAGATTTTGGGTAGTGAGCGTGTTGTGTGCAAAGTATTCTGGCATGCCGATTTCCTGCGAGACACGAGCGCTTCCCGCCAAGTGGTAAACATGGTCCGGTTTTTCACTCTCGAGGCACTGGGTAGTTTTTACAGGGTCTCTTAGGTCGCAGTTTAGGTGGCGGATGGACGGGTCACGGGGTGCGTGAAGTCCCACTGAGACGAGCTCGGCCTTAGGCTGCCGGGCGCGGAGGTGGCTGAGCAGGTGGGTTCCGACAAAACCCCCGCTTCCTGTCACTAGGTGTTTCACTGGGAGGGGATGCTATCCCAGGAGGTTGGGTCCGTAAACCTTTGACAAAGCCTGGAGCTGTCCCAATAATCCCGAATTCCATGGAACCAAAACATATTCTGGTCACTGGTGGTTGCGGCTTCATCGGGTCGCACTTTATTGCCCATAGTTTAGAGTCTTATTCTCAGCTCCGCATTACGTGCATGGACTCTGTAACGTACGCAGCCCATCCCGACACGGTTGAGTATGTGTCTCGGCTCGCGCCCGATCGGTATCGCTTCCTTAAGCTGGACATCGCGTCTCGCGAAGCTGCCGACGCCGTGAGGGCAGGTGGGTTCGATGCCATTGTGAATTTTGCGGCCGAAACTCATGTCGATCGCAGTATTTTGGATCCGGGAGCTTTTGTCCGCACGAATGTGCTTGGGCTCCAGAACCTATTGGACGCAGCCCGTTCGGTCGGAGGTCCACGTTTTGTTCATGTTTCGACAGATGAAGTCTACGGAACTTTGTCTCCGAGCGACCCCCGTTCAACCGAAACGTCTGTGCTGGATCCCAATTCGCCGTATGCGGCCTCTAAAGCTTCGGCGGATTTGATGGCTTTGGCGGCTTATCGGACTTTTAAGCAGGATATTTTGATTACCCGCTGCACCAACAACTATGGTCCGTACCAGTTTCCCGAAAAACTGCTCCCGCTAGTGATTGCAAACGCTATCGAAGACCTGCCCGTGCCTATTTACGGTGACGGCAAACAGATTCGTGACTGGATTTATGTTTTGGACCACGCCCGGGGTATCGACGCCGTTTTACGTTACGGCGTTTCGGGTCAAATTTATAATATCAGTGCCAACGAAGAGCGGCACAACATTGATCTGGTGGGAAAAGTTCTTGGTATTTTGGGAAAATCGGAAAAGCTAATTCAGTACGTTGGAGATCGCCCGGCGCATGACAGACGCTACGCGCTGGACGCGACTAAGATTCGTCGCGACTTAGGCTGGTCCCCTTCTGTTTCTTTTGAGCAGGGGATTGCTCGAACTGTGGATTGGTATCTCAAAAACGATGCCTGGTGGAAAAAGGTTCGGGACAAAGAGTATTTTTCTTATTATCAAGCCAATTACAATTCGAAATTCCGTGACACAGGAGTCTCGCTATGAAGGGCATTATCTTAGCCGGCGGGACGGGGTCTCGTTTGTTCCCCTTGACCAAAGTCACCAACAAGCACCTTTTACCCGTGGGTCGCAAGCCGATGATTTTGCACCCCGTGCAAAAGCTCGTTGAAGCGGGCATCCAGGAAATTCTAATTGTTACAGGCGTGGAGCACATGGGCGACGTGGTTACGTTGCTAGGCTCAGGAAAAGATTTTCAGTGTCGCTTTACTTATAAGGTTCAGGATGAAGCAGGCGGGATCGCCCAGGCTCTAGGGCTAGCGGAAGGCTTTGCGGGCAGCGAGAAGATAGCTGTCATTCTGGGGGACAATATTTTTACTGATAGCTTGAAGCAGAGCGCCGCTAAGTTTCATGAGCAAGAAAAAGGGGCCAAAATTCTCCTTCAAAAGGTCAGTGATCCGCAGCGCTTTGGGGTGGCTGAGCTAGCAGGGGAGCGGATTCTTTCCATTGAAGAAAAGCCCAAGAACCCCAAGAGCGATTTGGCCGTTACAGGAATTTATTTTTACGACCCTTCCGTTTTTGAAATTATTCGCACTCTCCGCCCCAGCGGTCGAGGAGAGCTGGAGATTACTGACGTAAACAATGCTTTTATCCGTCAGGGCACAATGACCTATGAAGTTTTGCAGGGCCAATGGACGGATGCCGGGACCTTTGAGTCCCTCAAGGCGGCAAACGATCTCATGTCGCGTGAAGAGGCCCTTCGATGATGGATTTTAAGAAGGGGCCGGTGGATGGCGCCCTGATTACTCCAGTCAAAAAATTTATCGACGAACGGGGCTGGTTAGCTGAAACCTTTCGGCACGATGAGCTGGAATCCAAATACTTTCCAGTCATGTCCTATACTTCGGTCACCTTAGCGGGTGTAACACGTGGGCCGCACGAACACGTGGATCAATCCGACTTGTTTTTGTTTATTGGCCCAGGGAACTTTAAGATCTGGCTTTGGGATAACAGAAAAGAATCCCCGACCTACCTCAACAAACAAGTTGTGTATGGTGGGCAGGACAACCCGATTCGGTTATTGGTTCCTCCTGGTGTAGTGCATGCGTACCGCAATGTGAGCCAAGAAAACGCCGTCGTGCATAACTTCCCAAATCAGCTTTTTATGGGCGAAGGAAAGCGGTCTCCTATCGACGAGATTAGGCATGAGGATGATCCGCGTTCGCCTTTTCAGTGTGACTAACCCAGATGTCGCCCACACGCGTTTCTAATCGTCCCACGCGTCCGCTTGCAAACCTCTCTCATGTACTGATTACTGGTGCTGACGGGATGCTTGCGTATGACCTGCGCAAGTCGTTCTTAGACTTTTTCCCAGAGGCAGTAATCACCTCACTTTCCAAGAAAGAACTGGATATTACTTCCAAAGACTCGATCGTTCGAGCCTTGGAGACCTACCAGCCCCAGTGGGTGCTCAACGCTGCGGCCTTTACCGCAGTCGATCAAGCGGAGCAGCAACGTGAACAGGCAAGACTATTGAATGCACTCTCTCCAAGGTATTTGGCCGACGCATGCGGTAAGGCAGGAGTCCAGCTTGTCCATTTCGGAACGGATCAGGTTTTTGATGGGGAGTCGAGCCGGCCCCGCGCCGAAACCGATAAGGCGAATCCTTGCAACTGGTATGCAGAGACCAAGCTAGAAGGCGAACTTGCCGTTCTTGAGGACCCCCGCAATCTGGTCCTGCGCGTCCAGTGGCTCTATGGATACAAGAAGGATCGATTTACAGTTCTACGGGATAAAAAACAGTTTTCTCCTTTTGCCGATCAATGGGGTTGTCCTACTTGGGCGCGAGATGTCGCGGACGATCTGTCCCGACTCGTGGGCACTGGGGCGACTGGGCTTTATCACTACAGTTACGATGATTTTGCGACCTGGGCAGATGTTTTTGAATTTGTGAAAAAGCATTGGGGCCTGGGGGTGGAGCTTAATCCCAAAAAAACCGAAGAGTTAGCTTTGCCGGCGCGGCGTCCTGCGTTTAGCGTGCTTTCCAACACCAAACTCAAGGCAGCGTTGGGCATCCCCACCATGGGCAGTTGGAAAATCGCCATGCGGGAATTTTTGGATTTGGTTCAATCTCGGCGACGCTAGCCCAGGTTGCGTTTGCTCTCGAAGTTTCATAGTCTCGCTCCTGCCATGTTTACACCCCAATCGATTGCACTCAAAGTTCGCCTGGGTTCAGGCGGGAAAAAGCGTCCTTTTTGGATTGCCGGGCCTTGTGTGATCGAGAGCAAAGATCTGGTTTTGCGCGTGGCGGATCATCTTGCTGGAATTTCACGGCGTCTGAACCTGCAATTGGTTTTTAAAGCCTCTTTCGACAAAGCCAATCGGACGTCCCATACCAGTTTTCGTGGGTTGGGAATGGACGCCGGTTTAGAGGCGCTGCTCGCTGTTAAAAAAGAATTTGGTCTGCCGGTTTTGACAGATGTTCACGAATCCACGCAATGCGCTGCTGTGGCAGAAGTGGCTGACATTTTACAAATACCCGCGTTTTTGTGTCGGCAAACCGGTTTGCTTGAAGCGGCCGCAAAAACAGGGCGATTGATCAATGTGAAAAAAGGACAGTTTTTAGCGCCGTCAAATGTAGTGAATCTCATAGAAAAGCTGAATCACTTTGATGCTGCAGGGTATTGGATCACGGAACGCGGAGTAAGCTTTGGCTACCAGCGTCTGGTGGTGGATTTTGCTGCCTGGCCGGAAATGGAGTCGGCGCGAGCAGATCTGATTTTAGATATTACTCACAGTGTTCAACTTCCTGGTGGCGAAGGCAATTCGACCGGCGGAAACCGACAAGCTATTCCTTATCTGGCACGCGCAGGGGCGGCGGCGGGAGTGTCGGGTTTTTTTGCCGAAACGCACCCCGATCCATCAAAAGCCCTCTCTGATGGGCCAAATGCGTGGCCGCTGGCAAACATGGAAGCCCTGATGGAGCGCACAACGCGCATCGCGGAAGCTGCTCATGGAAAGTAAAACCTCCATCCAGAATGATCTGACTTTGGCAGGACGTCGAACGGTTCGTCAGGAAGCCGAAGCTCTAGCAGCCTTTGCGGAGACGTTGGACGAAGGCTTTTCCAAGGCATGTGAGCTTCTTTTTGGGTGTCAGGGAACCGTGGTTTTGGTGGGGATGGGAAAGTCAGGGCTTGTAGCACGCAAGTGGGCGGCTACTTTGGCGAGTACAGGTACGAGGGCTTATTTTTTAAATCCCGCCGAAGCCTCTCACGGCGATCTGGGGTTGCTCCGTCCTGCCGATGTTCTAGTGGCTCTCAGCTTAAGCGGTGAGACCGAAGAATTGGGGTCGGTTCTGCGTTATGCCCGCGAGACTCAGGTTCCTTGCGTGGCGATCACTCAAAATCGGCACAGCTCCTTGGCAAAACAAGCCCAAATTGTATTGCCAATGACCGTGCAGCAAGAAGCCTGCCCCTTGGGCCTAGCACCAACAACTTCGACAACGGTGATGATGGCCTTGGGAGATGCCGTAGCGGTAACTCTGATGCAGATGCGCGGCTTTTCCGAAGCCGATTTTGCCAAGCTGCACCCGGGTGGCACCCTGGGGCGGCGCCTTTGGCTGCGCGTGAGTGAGCTGATGCATTCCGGTGCTGAAATCCCCCAAGTGCAGCCCGATGCCGGGCTTTCGGAAGTACTGTTGGAGATGACCCAGAAGCGCTTGGGACACACTTTAGTCACTCAAGCCGGAAAAGTAGTCGGGTTGATTACCGATGGAGACTTGAGGCGCGCGTTTCAAGCCAGGGGAGTCAATCAAGCTCTGACAGCGAAAGAGCTCATGACTTGCAACCCAAAGCGGTTATTGCCAAACGCACTTGCCGTCGAGGCACGGGAGCTGATGGAGAAAAACTCCATCCAACAACTCCTCGTAGAAGATGAAAGTGCGAATCTTCTGGGGGTAGTGCACTTGCATGATCTCTTGCGGGCCAAGGTAGTATGAGTCTTTCGGTTGTTGTCCTGGATCGCGATGGCACGCTGATCGAAGATCGTCATTATATCAACAAAACTGACGACGTGGTCTTTTACCCTGGGGCCATTCAAGCGCTTAAGGACATTCGCAGCAAGGGGTACCCGCTGTTTTTGGTGAGTAATCAGTCGGGGGTGGGACGAGGTTTGATTTCAGACGATGATTTTCAAAAAGTGCATCGCTGCTTTGTGGATGCTCTGAAAGAGCACGCGTTTGAGTTTGATCAGATTGCTTACTGTTTTCATGCGCCAGAAGAGAACTGCCCTTGCCGAAAGCCTGGGGTGGGTCTGGTACCCGGTACTTATCGTGGGGTTCCGATCGATTGGTCCAGGTCCTATGTGGTGGGGGATCATGTCCCCGATATGGGGCTTGCTAGCGCGTTGGGAGCTGCTCCGTGTCTTGTGCTTACTGGCAAGGGGGCTGCCACGCGCGAAATCATGCTTTCTGCGGCCCACCAGATGTTTGCAAGTGTGGTGGAGTTTGCGCATTGGTTGCCTGTGTCTAGGCAAACTCATCTATAGCCGGAACGCTTGCCAACCTTGATTCTGCAGGGATTTGCTTTATCCTGCCGGCAGGCATGCTAACCACCCGAATTCGTACCGCCCTCGAAGATTGTATTCGCTACCGTGAAGTCCTCTCCAATCTTTTTGCGCGGGAGCTTAAGCTCAAGTACAAGCGCACTTTTTTGGGGTATTTCTGGTCTTTACTCAATCCGATTCTGAATCTTGCGATACTTTCGATCGTTTTTTCCCATTTTGTGGGTCGCGGTATGAAAGACTACACGCTGTATTTATTCTCGGGACTGATAGCTTGGAGTTTTTTTCATAGTTCTCTGATGGCATCGTCGTCTTCTCTTCTGGAAAACGAAGGGTTTATAAAGAAGATCTACCTGCCCAAAATCATCTTCCCGCTTTCCAAAATCTATCTCAGAGCATTGGACTTTGGCCTGTCGTTTCTAGCGCTAACGCTCATTGGCCTGATCCTACAAATGCCTTTTCACGCGACACTTGCGTTGGTGCCGGTGGCGACTTTGTTGCTATTTATATTTGGTCTTGGTTTGTCGATGGTTGTTGCTGTGGCGACGGTCTATTTTAGAGATGTTGTTTATCTGCTCACTGTTTTTTTGCAGTTGCTCTATTTTGTGACGCCGATTTTGTATCCAGAAAACGCGCTACCTGCGAACTATCTCCCCTATCTTCAATTGAACCCGCTCTACTGGCAGATTAATTTGTTTCACCACTTGGTGTACTACGGCACGATTCCCTCAGTCTTTGAGTGGTCCATGGGGGTGGCTACCGCGGGTCTAAGCCTGGGTGCCGGTGTGCTTGTACTTGTTGGCTTGGAGGAAGATCTCGTTTTTCGCATGTGAGCTCGAGAAAATACCCATGCAAACCACGCAGGTGACACTAAACAAAGTCAGTCTTCGTTTTCGCAAATACCACGGTGCAAGCGGAGATCTCAAAGAAGCAATGATGCGAGTTTTTCGCAAGCCCTCCTGGGCCGCTTCGCGGCCGCCGACACGATCGGATTTTTGGGCCCTAAAAGATGTATCGCTCTCCTTGAAAGAGGGGGATCGCTTAGGGATCATCGGGCCAAACGGCGCAGGAAAAAGCACTCTGCTCAAAATAATCAGCCGGATTTATCGGCCTACAGAGGGGACATTGCGGGTGGATGGACGTTTGGCACCACTTATCGAAATCGGCGCCGGATTTATTCCCGAACTCTCTGGGCGTGACAATGCCTATCTCTACGGCGCGATACTTGGTCTGAAAAAGCAAACCATTCGGGATCGGTTGCAATCGATCGTGTCTTTTGCCGAACTAGAGGATTTTCTCGATATGCCCGTGAAATACTATTCAACGGGAATGCACTTGCGCCTGGCTTTTACCATCGCCACCGAAGTCGTGCCTGATATTCTCATTTTGGATGAACTCTATGCGGGCGGCGATGCTGCTTTCATCGTGAAGGCCAATCGGCGTCTCGATGCGTTCGTAAACCGATCTCGTATTCTCATCTTGGTGGCGCACCAAATGGAGTATGTTTCGCGTTTTTGCAATCGTGTAATCGTTTTAGCAAACGGTAAAATCCAAGCAGATACGACACCCGAAGATGGCATCGCCTACTACCAAGAACTCTCGCGCCGGGGAGGAGGGGTTGGTGTCGAACTTACTCCCTAAGCCTAAATGGCTCGCGCGTTTCCCTTGGGCCACCTTGGGCCGTTCCGAATGCCCCGCGGAGTTTTTTGAAAAAATCCAGGAGCAGCGTTCCCGGAGTGGGCTGTTTGCATGCAACCCCACTTTTAACCTCATCGCCATCGATGAAACTCCCGGTGGATCCGTGGCAGCGGAACGCACTTGGGAAAGCCTGTTATTGCAGTCCTACTCGAATTGGCGGGTACTTTTTGTCGGTCATGTTCCAAACAGGCTGCCTGACGACCCGCGCTTTCAATTTGTCGCTGTGCCTGAGGGCACCCCAGCATGGAAAGCCAAAAACACTGCGTTGGGCCACATAGAATCTGGGTGGGTGGGGGTTGTCGGCGTTGGTGATGTTCTTAGCCCAGCGGCCCTCTATCAAATGGCCTGGGAAATCAACCGGGACGAATCTGCAAAAGGATTTTTTACCCACGAGGTTACCCTGCATTGGAAGGGTAAGCGCCTCCTCGATTTTTTATCGAAAGCCCCTTGGAGTTTGCCCACCCAATTGCACTGGAATGGGGTGGGACGTTTTTGGGTTGTGGAACGCTCAGTTTTACCTGAGTTTGAGCCACTGCTCAGTGGTCAAGACGAACACCTCGCTCTGTTGTTGGCAGGGCTCTCGTCCCCACTGCGTCTGGTGCCTTTGTATCTTTACTACCGTTTGCAAAGTCGTGTTTGGGATATTCCCGATGAACCGCTTTTGCTCGCGCTTAATCGAGCATTGAGTCGGGCGATGCTCTCGTTGAAAGTTGAAAGGGCTGCAGATCGACAGATTCGGGTCTCACCAGCTATTCCCGAGCTCCCCCGCGTCACAGCGGTAATTTGCTTTAGGGATAAAGCCCAGCTGACATTGAATTGCTTAAGACGATTGATAGAAAATCGGTCTGGCGTCGTACTGGAAGTCATTTTAGTGGATAACGGTTCCGATCTTGCCGAGCGCGCTCAAGTGGAGGCGATGCTTTCGACGTTTGAAGTTCCAGTGAGATTGGTCTCATTTCCGGGGTGTTTTCATTTTAACCGGATGAACAACTGGGCGGTGCGAGAGTATGTACAAACAGAAGCGGTTTTATTTCTAAACAACGATGTAGAACTCGAGTCTGTCGATCTTGCTAATTGGGCTCGTTGGGCGCTGTACCCAGGGATCGGTACTGTGGGGATTCAACTGCGTTTTGATGAAAGGCGTGTGCAACATGCTGGCATTCGCGGTTGGTTCGGTGGTGGTGCGCGCTTGGTGCGTATTGGAAACTCCCACGCTTCCGATGTTCTCAGTGCTCGGGTCCACAGCGTTTATGCAAATACTTTTGCTGCCTGCATGGTGTCCCGGCAGACGTTTGATGCCGTTGGAGGGTTACGAGAGACAGATTGTGTTAATGGGTTCGGAGATGTGGCTTTTTGTTTTGAGGCCGTTCGGCGTGGAAAGCAGAACCTGTACTTGGGAAACTATTTTGGCAGACATGCCGAGGGGGCTTCGCGTGGTAAAGCAACTTACGAATACTGGGAAGAAGTCAGCATCGAGAGGGACTACCCCGATATTTTACAAAAGATGCTCCGATCGGATTTTGGAATAAACCGAGTGCCAGGAGCGGACCTCTCTGTGAAAGCCAGTTTGGAGCAGGTTTTTCGAGCGTTTTTCCGTAAGTATTCGCGGTGGTTGAACCCGATCAAGCCATGGATAAAAAAGCAGTTGATCCGAGTGATCCCGGCGAGAGATAACGCTTAGTGGATATGGAAAAGTTCATCAAAAAACTACAGGCAAATCTCAACGCTTCAATTGAAGCAAAAACCGCCATGCTTCATAGGGATTCCGACCTGCAGGCGTTTGGGGCTGCCATTGAACTTTTGGTCAAAGTTTATCGCAATGGTGGGCGCCTTTATATTGCTGGCAACGGGGGATCGGCTGCAGACGCACAGCATCTAGCTGCGGAGTTTGTCGCCAAGCTTGCTAAACCCAGGGCTCCTATGCCTGCAGAAGCGCTGACCGTGGATACATCGACTCTTACGGCGATTGGAAATGATTTTGGTTTTGAGGAGCTGTTCGCGCGCCAGCTTCAAGGCAAGGCCACTTCGAGCGATGCTTTTCTCGCTTTGACGACGAGCGGACAGTCCCGCAATATTGTTCGCGCACTAGAGACGTGCAAGCAGCTCGGGGTTCCTTCAATCGTTTTTTCGGGGCATTCGGGAGGCATCGTGCGTGAACTCGCGGATTACTGTGTCATTGCCCCAGGCTCGGAAACCAGCCAGATTCAAGAAGTACACATGGTCCTCTATCACACCCTTTGCGGCTGCGTAGAAACAGAACTTTTTGGATAGGTTTTTTATTCCACGGTAACGCTTTTGGCCAGGTTCCGCGGTTTGTCGACGTCAGTACCACGGTGCAGAGCCATATAATAAGCGAACAACTGCATGGGAATAGTGAATAAGATCGGATTTATTCCCCAGGGTGCGCTCGGAACTTGAATAGAAAACTCAGATTCGTTTACAAAGTGGGAGTCCCCCTGAGTCACAAAACCTGCGATTTTTCCGCCACGGCTTTTAACGACTTGGAGGTTGCTCATCATTTTTTCGTACAAAAGCCTAGAGGTATGATTCATTTCAACAGGGCCACGTTGAGTCGCAAGGTCGCTCGGCGCTAATGCCATGATAGCAGTAGAGCGATCGATCAAGGCGATCGGCCCATGTTTGAGCTCTCCTGCTGGATAACCTTCCGCGTGTGCATAGCTGATTTCTTTAAGCTTCAGCGCACCTTCTAACGCAATAGGGTACTGCGCGTCTCGGCCCATATAAAAGAAAAACGGCAGGTCTAAAAACTGTTTTGCCAACTCTTCTATCGTTTTTGCTTGCTCGAGAGCTGCTCCAACGAGGATGGGTAAACCCAAAAGATCTTGAGTCAGTTCTTGCGCGTAATCTGAGCTCAAAGAACCCCGAGCATGGCCCATTTGAACTGCCAGCATGTAGAGAACCGTGAGTTGGGTAGTAAATGCTTTTGTCGATGCTACACCAATCTCAGGCCCTGCATTCGTATAAATGACTTGGTCGGCGTCACGGGTAAGGCTGCTCTCTCGAACATTACAAATAGATAGAGTGGAAACTTTCTGGTTCTTGCCTTCTTGGAGCGCCGCAAGAGTGTCGGCAGTTTCCCCAGACTGCGAAACCAAGATTAACAGGTCTTCAGGACCAAGGATCGCGTTGCGGTAACGAAACTCGGATCCGAAATCCACAGTCACAGGGATTTTGGCATAACGTTCGAAATAATACTGCCCCACTAAGGCAGCGTGGCGAGCAGTTCCGCAGGCCACAATGCTTATCCTCCGAAAGCGGCGCAGCTCTTCAGCGGTATAGGTTAATGCCTGCAGTGAAACGATGCCTCTTGCGTGGTCAACGTTTTCATCGATCGTATGAGCAATCGCTTCGGGTTGCTCGTGGATTTCTTTGAGCATGTAATGGCGGTATCCCGCTTTTTCCATTTGCTCGGCATTCCATGAAATGGTCTTAACTTCGACAGACTCTTTTCTTCCTTGGGTGTCGGTAACCTCAACGCCATCCCGAGTGCAAATAGCCAACTGATGATTCTTCAAATAAATAATTTTCTTGGTTTGGTGCAAAATAGCCTGAACGTCCGAAGCTATAAAGTTTTCGCCCTCTCCTAAACCGAGCAATAATGGAGCGCCATCCCGCACGCCCAGTATTTTATCGGGCTCGCGGTCACTGAAAACCACAAACGCATAGGAACCCTTGAGTTGAGGAACAATAGTCGCCACGGCTTCGCGCAAGCTCTTGCCCTGTTGCACTTCCGCATCAAAAAGATGGGCGACTATTTCAGAGTCGGTATCACTGGTAAAGGCCCGCCCCAACGCCTGCAAACGAGCGCGCAACTCCATGTAATTTTCGATGATCCCGTTGTGAACTAGGGTGATCGCTCCCACTCTATGGGGGTGGGCATTGGTTTCTGTGGGAGCTCCGTGGGTGGCCCAGCGAGTGTGGCCTATTCCCAATGTGCCTTCAAAACTTCGGTCGCCCAGGAGGTCCTCCAGGCTACGGATGCGCCCCTCGCACCGAAATAGCTGTACCTCCTGGGGCTCCAATACCGCGATGCCAGCAGAGTCATACCCCCGGTATTCCAGGTGTTTCAACCCGTCGAGTAAGATCCCCTTGGGGTCTTTATTGCCGATATATCCAATGATTCCGCACATGACAGCCCATCTTCCAGTTGCGGATTTGCTACTGTCAAGGGTAGCCTGCCCGGCGGGTAGTTTAACCCCAAGGGACTCATGGACATCGACTATTCAGACGGCCAAGAAGTAGAAGGGCAGATTCTCCGCCTCATTCGCCAGGCTTCCGACAGAAGCTCGCAACACGCAATTGCCTCGGAGTATTACTCGCAGGCTTGGCCGATTCGATACCATCTTTGTCCGGAACGTGCCAATTTACTTCGGCCCTTCGACTTTTCAGGCATGGATGTTCTCGAATTGGGTGCCGGAATGGGCGCGGTTTCCCGCCTGTTGGCGGAAAAAGCCCGGTCTCTTTACGTCGTGGAGGGGACTCAGCCCCGCTTCGAGGTGTTGAGGGAACGTCTAGCGGGACTGGGTAATTGGGATGGCGAGGTCCGAAATTTTGAGTCTTTTCAGACTGAACGCCGTTTCGATGTGGTTTGTCTCATCGGAGTTTTGGAGTATTCCGAGCTGTTTCTCAAACGGGCAGAGGGGTCTTCCCATCTATGGTTGCTCAAACATTGTCGGCAGTTTCTTAAACCGGGCGGAGTTCTGGTGGTTGCCATCGAAAACGCCCTGGGCCTCAAATACTGGTCAGGAGCTGCCGAAGATCACCGTGCGACGCTGTTTGACGGAATCGTAGGCTACCCAGATTCGCCGACACCGCGCACATTTTCCAAAAAGGAGCTCACCGAGCTGCTGAATCGAGCTGGGTTTGGCCAGGTAGATCGCTACTACCCGTTTCCAGACTATAAAGTACCGACGACCGTAGTGAGCGAGCCGCTTTTTGAGAAGGCGCCGGATCTGGCAGCTGAGTTGGCGACCGTGGAGCCGTATCGGGATTACTTGGGGTACCCACTTATCAAGTATTTCCCCGACTCGTTGGCGGCGGACAACCTAAGCCGCGCAGGATTGCTTGCTGACTTCTCAAACTCCTTTTTATTTGTGGGAAGTGAATCCAATTCTCCGATTCGGGAGCGTTTACTGAGGGCACAGATCGAGCGCGAGGAATTTGCTTGGCACTATGGTCAGGGACGTCGGGACGCAACGGCTACGGTGTTTTCCGTCTCTAGCCCCGGAGGCGTTTCTATCTCCAAACGCCTTCAGAGTTCAGACGAGACTTGCAAAATGTACTCTGTCGAGGGCGTAGGTGATCTGCAGTGGACATCTATTCCAAGTGAAGCGGCAGCTAAAGGGGTTTCCCTGCGTCTGCTCTTTGCACGTCATGCGTATTTTCAGGATTGGGAACGATTTCAAAGTCTATGGTCGGATTTCTTGCGCTGGAGTTTGGGGCGTGGTCCAGCCGTCGATGCGGTATTTACAAACGCTCGGTGGAGCCCGGAAGGATTTTCCCTTTTTGATCAGGAGTGGAACCTTAAAGGCCCTATGAGGCCGAGCTGGTTTGTCCTGCGCAATGTCTTTAACTTGGTTCGCGAGCAAGTGGTGTTTACTAAAGGGGCGCCTTTTCCGAGCTTTGCCGTTTTTTACCACCAGACCTGTTCGGCGTTGAGAGTAACTCCCGATTTAGAGGGTGACCTTCAAAGAGAAGCCGCAATGCAGGCGGCTGTGACGCGCGGGGATAAGGCGCATCATTATGCTCAGCTAAAAGGGCTGTTTCATCAGGCGTTGGGTCCGAGTGTGCTGCCTCGGGTTCCCGCGGTGGAATCGGCATTGCGATCCCCACAACCGCGTTGGACTTTACATCGCCTAAGCAAGGCCATTCGAAGGCGGGTTCTGGCAATTCCCAGGGCGGGAGCATTTTTGCGCCGGGTGTACCGGAAAGTGAAAAACGCCTCAGCGGCTCTCCAACAGAGCGCTTTTTTTTTTCGTCCTCTGGTTCTAAGAACCATCAGCGCCGGTAACGAAGGCGAGTTCACGGCGGGTTGCACAGTTTTTCCCAAAGGCTGGTTGCTGCTTAAGTGTATTGGGACACCCGGGCCGCTTTCGATCCGCTTCGGTTTTCGGGTGGATGGACAGTTTACGCAGCAAGAAATTCGAATCCCTCAAAATCACCTTGTTCTCAAGACAGGGGTTTCTATCGAAAGCTTGGTATTAATCGGCGTTCGTTCGCTGGCTGAACCTCGAATCCGCGTTCGACGCATCAGCCGATTCGAGGCGGCGTTGAGATCTCTGCCCTGGGCTCGTTGGGCACGGCTCCTACGTCCTGCCTACTTGCGGGCAGAGCTCAATATCCCAGTTGTGGATGCGTACGGAGCCTGGCTCCAGAATCAGGGCGCCCTGACTAGTTCCGATCGCAAGAGTATCGAAGCCTGGGTGAAAAAAATAGATTCGCCTTTGGTGTTTTCGATATTGCTGCCCGTATTCAACTCCCCAGAGGCCTGGCTAAGAAGAGCGATTGAGTCGGTAGTGAATCAAATTTATCCCTATTGGGAACTCTGTATTGCGGACGATGCGTCTACCTCAGACGTGGTGCGCGTCTTGGAGGAGTACAGTCGGAAAGACTCTCGGATCAAGGTTGTTCGGCGTACCCAGAATGGGCATATTTCTGAGGCTTCAAACTCAGCGCTCGGTCTAGCCACGGGAACTTTTTGCGTTTTATTGGATCACGATGATGAGCTTGCGTCGCACGCTTTAGCGGTAGTCGCGCAAGAAATCACCCTTAAACCCGATCTCGACTTAATCTATTCTGATGAGGATAAGATCGATATTTTTGGTCGGCGCTTTGATCCGCATTTCAAGGCTGGTTGGAACCCAGAACTTCTTACCGCTCAAAATTATATTTCGCATTTGGGTGTTTACCGCACTTCCCTGCTGCGCAAAATCGGTGGTTTTCGTAAGGGTTTTGAAGGCAGTCAGGATTATGATTTGGTGCTCCGTTTTAGTGAACAGACTTCACCGGAACGCATTCGTCATGTTCCTGAAGTCTTGTACCATTGGCGCGCCATCCCTGGCTCCGTTGCTCTCTCCGAAAATCAAAAGTCCTATGCTCACGAGCGCGCTCGGAACGCCATTCGGGAGTACTACTCGCGCAGGGGCGAAAGTGTCCATGTAGAGCCTGGGTACGGTTTTACACATCGGGTTCGATTTCAGCTGCCGTCCCCAGCGCCCTTGGTATCGGTGTTAATTCCGACGCGTGATCGCAAAGATCTTTTGCAGGGTGTGGTCCGAGGATTGCGGGAGACTACTCAGTATCCAAACTGGGAATTGATTATCTTGGACAACCAATCCACGGACCCGTCCACCCTTGCGTATTTTCGAGAGCTTAAATCCGATCCTCGGATTCGTATTTTGCGCCATGAGGCAGAGTTCAACTTTTCCGCGCTGATCAACCTGGGGGCACGCGCAGCGCAAGGGCAGTTTCTTGCGCTCTTAAACAACGACTTGGAAATGGTGAGTTCGGAATGGTTAGATGAAATGGTTTCGCTCGCAGCTCGCAGAGGAGTGGGGTGCGTAGGAGCCAAGCTGCTGTATCCTGATGGGCGGATTCAGCACGCTGGTGTTACCTTGGGGATTGGCGGTGTGGCGGATCACCGTTACCGATTTGCCCCTGGTGATTCGAATGTCTCTCATTGCCGTTTGCAAGTACCCTCAGTCGTTTCAGCGGTAACAGCAGCGTGTTTGGTCGTGCGTAAGGCGATTTTCTTTGAGGTTGGCGGGTTTAACGAAAAAGACCTTGCGATTGCCTACAATGACGTAGATTTCGGTCTGCGAGTTCGAGAGGCCGGGTACCGCAATCTTTGGACTCCTCATGCGGTTTTGGTGCATTTGGAATCGGCCAATCGAGGCAGCGATGAAAGTGGAGTCAATCGACTACGCTTGGAACGGGAGAGCAAGTGGATGCGCACACGCTGGGAGGGGGTGCTGGAGCGAGATCCGTATTACAGCTCCCTGCTAACCCTGCGAGATCCGAATGGCGGACTCGCAGCACAGCCTCGCTACACACCGTTCTATCGGAAACAGCCTACCACTGGTACCACCAGCCCCAGTTATTCCAGTTTTGATAAAAAGGCTGCGAGGCCCACGGCATGGACGTAGAGCAGGGCGATCCGCATTGGGATTGTTGAGGGTAGCCACCATACCCACCAAAGGGGTTTTGCTGCGCGCTTCCTCCCCAACAACTCGAGCAGGTGGGTTGGTAGGCTTGGCTATTGTAATAATTCTGGCCGTAGCCCAACCATCCGTAACAGCTATTCCCACTGCCGCTACCAAAGTACTGGTTGCAGAATTGCCCCGAGTTGACCCCGCCGTAGTAGGTTTCCGGCGTCAAAGTCTGCAGGTAGGTTTGTTTCTTTTTCTTCTTTGCCTGGTACATCCCACGCACCTGGGATTCATTTAGTTTATCGGCAGCACAAGTCCTTCCTGCTCCGGGCACTCCCGCGGTGATTTTGGGGCCTTCTGTTTTAAGGCATTCGATTGAGTAGAGAGTTCCATCCTGAGCTCGAATGAAATCTGCCGATTCCAACATTCCGTCTTGGTTATCCAAAGCGCGGCCGCAGCCAGCGAGCGCAATTCCGAGCAAAGCTGCCAAGAAAAAGTAGCGGTGCATGGTGTCCCCCTAGAAGGTTTCAATTACAAATGCTTTGCCAGCTTTCATCAGGCTTCATCGGGCTGTATGCGCTTCGAATACGCAACCGAGATTCTGTACGGGGCCGTGGTGGGGGGATGAGAAAAGAATTTCGATTACGAGGAGTTACCCGCAGCGACTTGCGTATACTTCTGGTGGCAAGACGTTGGTCAATATAAGCCCTTGAAATTAAGAGCAATTTAGCTGTGTTGCCGCTTCTGTGGAAGGGTTTGACGCTGGGGCCCATGCTTTATTTAGCTAAGCCGCCGAAAATCTCCGTTGGGATTCACTTCCAACTTCTTCCAGAGACTAAGCCATGCAGAAAACAAAATATGCGTTCGGAATAGTACTTTCAGCTTTGCTGCTGTGTTCCTGCAATATGTACAGCGGTTTCGCAGCCCCCGGATCGGACAGCGAATACATAGAGGAAGCACAAAAGTGCCTCGCTGACAGAGACTTTGGATGCGCCATTGTGAATTACAACAAACTTTCAAGCACCAACGAGAAAAACAAGCGTCTTTGCTTGGTGAATATGGCGCGAGCTGGATTAGGGGTCAGCGAGCTGGTACAGATTATTTCCAATTCAGGTACCGGGGCCACCATTGTGGGGGAGATAGCTCAAGAGCTTCTGCCCTACTCAGAAGAAAAAGAGACTGCAGGAGCGGCGGCGGTGACAGCTTGTGAAGCCTACTCGACCGCGGTCTCAGGGGACACGGCCACGCTACTAGCTAGTTTGAGTTATCTCGTCGACTGTTCCGTGCGCGTCGCAAAAACCGATACTTTGGTAGCCACTTCCGATGGGGGGACGACCTCCTGCAATTCCACCACCGCTGGAAATTCCAACGGCCTAATCACTCAGTCTGACATCGGTGGGCACAGCGCTACCGGGGCCCTCTCCGTGGGAAATCCGGGAATGTGTCAGGCGGACGTGCACGCCTGTTTGCAAGATCTGAATGATGCGGCGGCGCTGACGGGCGCTCTGAGTGCAGGTGGGCTGGGCGACATTGCAAATAATATTCTGAGTCTAAGTTCTGTTTATGGTGCGGGTGCCGACGATTTAGGGCGAAAAGCGCTCGGTCAGTCGATGCCGTAAAAAGCAAAGCGGGGGTCAATTGAAGTACGCAATCCAATTACTGGTTCCTATCGCCGCTCTGATTGCCGGGCTGACACCAGCACCGGCACATGCAGTGAAAGAATATTATTCCCTTTCCCGGAGCGTTCGAGCCTTGGGAATGGGCGGGGCGATTTATGCCCAATCAGACGACGAGAACGCCCTGTTCTTCAATCCTGCTGGATTAAACGCTTATCGGGGCGGTAATAGTTTTATGTTTTCTATCAAGGCGGATGGGGCAACCAGTTTTCTACCGGCTATCTCTACTCTGCTACGCGGTGGAAGCCGAACAGTAGCGCAGTTGGCGGCGGATCTTGAGCAATTTCAGGGAAGTCCGATTTATGGAAATGTCGCTCCGCTTTCGATCTACTTTCTAAAAAAGAATTTTTCCGTCGGGCTCTTGCTTGCGGATACAAAAGTGGATGTCGCCCTTTTAGGTCGAGGCTTGGATACCACCGTAGATTTGACGGCAATTTCAGATTCGGGACTGTTTATTGGGTACTCGAGGCAGATCCTTCCGGGCTGGGTGGGCGCGGCCAACCTCAAGGGAGTTTTTAGGGCCGGTGGGCATAAGACCTATTCGGTTTTGGACATCGCCCAAAACTCCGGTATTTCGGGCGATCTCACTACCTTGGGCGGTGCGGGAGCTGGTGTGGATATCGATTTGGGAGTGAGCTATGAGGCTCCCCATTTGATCCCAGGGGTTGCGACGCGCTTTTCTCTCGCGGTGAACAATCTGCTCGCGAGCAGTCTCTCCCTCCTTAGAGTGGGAAATTTTGGTCCTCCACCAGCACTGCCACGCATGTTGAGTTTGGGCGCGGTTTCCCGCATCCAAGGAACCGGGGCGCTTCAATATGTAGACGTATTGCTCGACCTTTCCGAGTTTGCTCTAGGCGGGATAAGTAATTCGGACTTAGGGGCACGAACAGGCAGTTTTTGGAAACACGTGAATCTCGGAGCCGAAGCGCTTTTTTGGAATTGGCTCTATGCTCGAATGGGGCTGCGCCAGGGCAATATTACCCTCGGCGTTGGGCTGGACGCGCGTTTCGTAAAGTTTGATTTTGCTACTTATGCAGAGGAGTTGGCCGCACTGCCTGGACGCGTTTCGAGTCGACGAATCGCCTTTCGGCTCGCTTTTGGCTTTGGCGGCGCGCGCCCAACTGTGGAATCCGCTACGGCCGTCACAGTGCAACCCGAGACAACGCCCGCAGCGTCGGGGGGCAATCGTGTTCCTCAGGAGACATCGAATCCTGTCGCCCCTATCCCCGCTCCCGGCGGGGATTCTCAGGCGGCGCCCGCAGTCGAACAACCTCATAGTCAAAATCAGAAAAGCAGCGTAGAAAATGAAACAATGGTTTCCTTCCGGCATTAGCATGATGGGTAAGTTTTCAAACAGGCACTTAATTCTTTTCACTCTTATCGCGTGGTCAAATATGGGAATCTCTGCAGAGTACGAAAAAGTTAAAACACACAAGCTTTTCAATGGAGACACCCTCCAGGAGTTTAAGCTCAAGAATGGCCTGCGCGTCATTTTGGTCCCCAGGCACCAAGCCGAGGTATTGACATACCAAATCTGGTTTGACGTCGGATCTCTCAATGAAAAGATGGATGCGAAGTTGAAAAAAACAGGTTTGGCTCACCTGTTTGAGCACATGATGTTTCGCGGCTCTGAAAAATATCCAGATGGAGTTTTCGATCAGATTACTTCTCGGCTTGGGGCGGAAAAGCAAAATGCAACGACGTATTTTTATCGCACGAACTATTACGAAAGTGTGCCTTCGGGACAGCTTGAACGCATCATCGAATTAGAATCGGATCGCATGGCGTTTCTCAAGTTGGATCCCGGCCTTATAGAAAAAGAAAAAGGTGCAGTCGTAGGGGAGTTGCGTCGTGCAAATGACAGCCCGCGACGTTTGGCTTGGGATGAACTGATGCGTACTGCGTACCAGGTAGCTCCTTTTCGTTATACGGTTTTGGGTACTGAAGAAGAAATCAAGGGCTTTACACTCGAAGAAGCCCAGTATTTTTACAAGACATTCTACGCGCCAAATAACGGGACTGTGATCGTTGTCGGCGATACAACTGAACAAAAGTTGATGCCTTTGTTGGTCAAGTATTATGGAAAAATGAAACCTCAAACGGTCCCAGTGCTAAAACTACCCGTTGAGCCAAAGCAAACCGAGGAGCGCCGTTTGACCGTGAGTCATAAGCAGGCGACCTCGGAAATACTGATGGTGGGGTACCATATTCCGTCGGTGGATTCCCCCGAAACAGCTGCCATTTCTTTATTAAGCACTCATTTGTCTCGAGGGCGGGAAGCGCGTCTGCGCAAGATTCTGGTGGACAAAGGTATTGCCGTTTCCGCTTTTGGCGGGGCATCGGCAAAGCCCGACTTGTTTGAGTTTGTGGTCGACTTAGCCGAGGGTTACACGGCCAAGGACGCGTTGAAAATATTGGATAAGGAAGTCAAAGCGCTTCAGACAAAGCCTATTACCAAGTCCGACTTGGATCGGGCCATCAATCAGGAGCGCCTCAAACTCTACAGTGAAATCTCCGACAATTCTGAACTGGCCAATGGTTTGGGCGAGTTCTTGATGATTTCGGGCAACTACTTAAGGGGCTTTGAGATTATTGATGCCTTTGATGAAATCAAACCCAAAGACATCCAGGAAGTCGCCAAGCGCCATCTGGTTTCGAGCAACCGATCGGTCATTGTGGTGACTCCGGAAAAGCAGGGCAAGGCCAAGTGACTTCGCGGAGAGCGGCTTTTACGCGGTTGTCGATTTTTATCATACTTTTGATCGAGGGAGTTTTAATGCCTAAAGCGCAAGCGGTTGAGCCAACTTTTTTTTATGAAGCGGATCCCACACTCCTCACAACCACGGTGCGGATTGTTTTTACCACCGGAACCGTTGCCGATCCTAAGGGCAAAGCCGGGGTAGCGAATCTCCTGTCGGAGCTGCTAATGCGCGGCACCAAGAAAAAAAGCCGAGGCGAGTTTCAGTCAGCTCTCGAGCGCATGGGGGCCGCGTTCGATGTGTCTGCATCTCACGATAAGATCATTTATAGCGGCGAAGTGATCAAAGAGAATACCGGCGCTTTTTTCAAGCTCATTCAGGAAGCGCTGACTCAACCGGCATTTAGTAAAAAAGAGTTCGAATCCCTGCGAACCGAAACCTTGGCTGAGATCAATCACGTCAAAAACAACAATGGGGCTCTTGCCGGGCTGGCGTTGCGCAAAGTGGTCTTTGAAGGTTCCCCACTTGAGCGCTCGGGAGCGGGTTCTCTCTCTACCCTCAAGAAAACCGAAGTAAAAGACCTTGTTGCTTACTATAAGCAGAACTACACGCGTTCGAATCTGGTGATCGGGGTTTCTGGGCCACTTCCGGAGAAAGAGATTCGGGATCAGATCCTGAAAATGACTGCCGCTTTGCCTGAGGGGATGAAAGCGGAAAGAAGCTCATTCGAACCTGCCTTGGCAAAACAACCCACACTTATTGTCGTAAACAAGGCCGGAACAGCTACTGGTACGGTCATCATGGGTCAGGGGGGGATTACCGCTCAAGATGGGGATCGCTTTGCATTGGATGTGGGCAATTTTTCATTTGGTGGAGAACCTTTGGTGTCCCGTTTATTCCGCATTGTACGCGGAGAACTGGGGTTCACGTATTCAGTCAACTCGACCTATGGAGTGATGGGTGCTTCTTCATTTCAAAAAGGGTTGTTCGCGATAGTGTCGACTCCATCCGTGGAATTCACGACGAAAACGATTCAAAAGTCTATGCAGATGTGGAACGAATACATGGCCAAGGGGGTCTCAAAAGAGGAGTTACAGCTAGCCCACGAGAGCGTAGTGAACTCCTACCCATTTGACTTTGAATCCGCTGATAAGCGCCTTTCTAAGCGGCTGTACTGCCACCTCTACGGTGTTCCGCTGCTGTCTCCCAGCGAGTTTAAGAAAACGATTGAATCAGTCAGCAACGATAAAATAAAGAAGGCACTCGCAGAACACCATACGCCAAGTGGTTGGTGGATCACTTTGGTCGCCGATGCTAAGGCGATGGAAAAGCAACTCGCCGAAGAGCAAAAAGGCGTTCCCGAAAAGGAACGCCTCAAGATTGCTCGGGTGTTTACTCCCGAAGAATTAATCCGATAGCCTATTTCTTTTTGTTCTGGTTTTTGTTGGATCTGCTCGGGTCTAGTTTGATGATCTGAGCAGGCCGTCCGTTCGGTTTTTGCTCTGATGGCAGCCGGGTGATGTGTGGCTGTACAAAAGGCCCAGCGCACTTGTGCGCATGGTCACCGTGCATGTGGTGAAAATGGCCTTCGTGCTCATAGCAAATGTGGCCGGCATGGACATAAGATTTATGGCCACAGTTGGCGGCGTGCAAGTGCCCGTCATGGTTGGAGACGGCCAATTCGCACTTGGTTTCTTGTGGTTGCGTAGCAGGCTTCTTATTGGCCAGATTTTTCATGCATTCCTCCGAAACAAGCTTTATTTGACCAAAACTTTGTTAAGGAATTGTGTCTGATTTTACTGAACAAAACAGAGGCGTTGGAACTCTTTAATTCTTTCGGCGCGGTAGGAGTCTTTCACTCCAGCAGATTCAAAGTCATCTCTGAGAGCTGGGTGAACTATGACCTCAAAGTCCCACTTCCGATCCAATGCTTTCTTTAAAATGCCTGAGGATCGAAAGTGCTTTTTTTGTGGATAAAAACATGGGGCATAGGCAAAGCCATGCAGAATAATATTTCGGCGCGCAAATACTCCCAGCAGGCAAAGCGGAAACTTTCTGGAAAGCCAGAGGCTGGGATCGTAAGGAAGGCGGATCTGTTTTATGCCCCGTTTTCTCAGTGAGCGACCCACCCATCCAATCATTCGTGGAAAAAGATGGACGTGATGATGGCTGTCCAAATAGGAAATACGAACCCCGTGGGCCTCGGCTAGTGACAGCTGACGCTCTACTTCGCTTTCAACCAAGTGGTGCTTCTGGCTACGGGGAATAAAGGGATTCAAAAGATAAACAAGGAAACTCCATGGGGTCTGAAAGCGTGGGGTTCGGTTTCCAACCGCTTGCGAAGTGAAATCCAAATGTAGCCCCATTTCGATATGGGGAATGGATTTTAGTTGATCTAAACCATGAGTCAGAAACTTAGCATCAACCATCATCGAGACGCGTCCGACCACTCCGGCTCGCGCTAAGTGCAAGATCCCCTCGTTAATGGCGGGGGTCATTCCCCAATCATCGGCGGTGATGAGTGGGTGTGAGAGTGGTATTTGGGCGGTTTTCTCATCTTGCTTTCTGCGGCAGACATACAAGACATCGGCGAACAACACACTCGAGCAGCGTTCTGAAATTACACTAAATCCTACTTCAGAGAGCAAAGCTCTCCAGGCCTCTGGTGCGCGAGGGGTGTCTTGCACTATTTGTGTGCGAGTGAAGCCACTCTTCATTGCGAGCCATTCATAGGCCTGGTTGACTTTAGAAATCCAGCCCAGAGAAGGATCCATTGCTCGCATGACAAAGACGCCGCCGGGCTTGAGGGCAGTAAATACATTTTTTAAAAGACGTTCCTGTTCGGCCGGAGTGAAATAATGAATGCTGTCTACAATCAAAATACCATCTGCTGACGGCAGGGTTTCGCGGATGTCTTGGACCTGAAAGGTGATATTTTGAATCCCTACGGCGGACTTTCTTGCTGCCTCAATTCGGATCTCGTCGTGGTCAATGCCAAATAATGTGCGGTCGGGATTTTCTAGAGCGGAGGCTAATGTGGATAGTCCGTGACCACAGCCCAGATCGAGAATGACTCCCTTTCGGGGCAAGAACGACAAGATATGCTCAAATGGAGTGAAGAACCACCGTAGGAGCAAAAAGAACTGAGTGCCGGGGTCTGTTTTCCAGCGATTTCTGAAAATGGCTTGGTAGATGGACCTGCAGTGAAGAGGCTGGATGGGGGCACGGTAATGTCCTCGCTTTTTCTGAAAAAATATCTGAGGGATCCATCGAAACACCTGAAACGCTTCTTTGGTGATTTGAACGGTGGATTTTTGTTCTTCAATTCGATAACGCACGGGCAATTCCGTGCCTCTAAAGCGACTCTCTTGTCGCACGAGGAACATTTCCAAATCAAATAGGAACCCAGGGCAGGTTTGCTTTTGAAATGCCTGCAAAGCAAATCGACGGGTCATCGCTTTGATGCCGCATTGGGTATCAGTGGAATGGATCTTTAGAAAGAATCGGATCAAGGAGTTGAATCGCATCCCAAGTCGGTGACGTTTGTTTACAAACCGCAAGAGGGGAATCGGGCATTCTACGGTGCTTTCATACAAGCGTCTGTTGCCTGAAACAAAATCCATTCCGTGAAGTAGCCACTTGCTCGCCGCATCAAAAAAGGCCAAGTCGTAGGGCAGGTCTGAATCCGTAAAAAATACCCATTCACCTTTTGAGTGTTGAAAACCGGTTTTCAGTGCGATTCCTTTGCCGGGTGGGCCGGTGTGGATTACTTTTCGCACTTCGGGGTGGGCCTGCGCCAAAGCCTCTGCCAAGGTTTCAGTCCCATCGTCCGCTTCACTTGGAGCGCGATTGCAAACAATAAGGATTTCAAACTGGTTGTAACGGGGCTTCAGGTGAGAAACGAGGGTTTCCACGGTTGGCTGTAGACAATGGCTGCTGGATCTTGCGGGGATCAAAACAGAGATGAGGGGCGTGTCTAAGAGAGCCATGAAGCGGAAAAGTACCCTAGATTAAGCTGTTTGAGAACTATCGGGTTGCTAGCGGTGGGGAACCCATGGAATAGTCCTAATTCGCTGGCGTATGGGAAAGCTGAAGTCCGCACTACAGAAAATTTTGCTGCAAAGTGCTCCCTGGGCGTTGTTAGTGCTCGCCTCCTATTATTCTTCCCTGCATTTTCTATCGCGAATCTCGGCATACCACACTGTGTCTTTAGCGTATGTTTTTGAGGGGGTTCACGACAATCTTCTTCAGTTTCGGTATTTGTCATTTTGGATATTGTCGCGAATCGCGGATCTCGGCCCTTCGAATTGGGAGTTCTTCGGGTTAAACGGATTCTTTCAAATTCCGACAGGGAAAATTCGCCACGTTTTTTATCACACCCCGGTGGCGCTTACTCTTCCCAAAGACCTTCAAGTGTCCGTAGTCCTTTACGAGTGGTTACTGCTTTCACTTATTACTCTTTCTCTCTGGCGAATCGGAGCGAGACTCTTTCAACGAAGTGCTTTTAGCTTTGTGATCGCGTTGTCTTTTTTTTGGGTGGTTCAATACCAAAAAATCGCTCAGGGCACGAGCATCTACTACCCATACGACAGTCTGATCATGCTCGTTTTTTTATGGGGCATCTATTTTCAGTATCGACAGAATTGGGCCTGGTATTACCCGGTATTTGCTCTGGGCATTATGGTGAGAGAAAGCGCGTTGAGTCTGCTTTTTCTTTATGTAGTGACGAGTTGGAAAAGAGTTCCCCGCAAAACCCAATGGCGTCATATCGCAATGCACATGGTGATTTATTTTGCTTTGCAGTTTTGCTTTGAGCAAACTCTCAGCGTTTCTCGTCTCAACTTTTTGATGAGGCACTGGGTACTCATCTTCAATTTTTTTACTCTTTTGAGGTTCGATTTCTGGCTCTTTTTCCTGGGCCTGGGAGGGTTTTCCCTGATTTTGGTGGTGTTCAACTACCGTTATTTGAAAGACCCCTTCTTTGTGCGTCTTTTTTGGTTTTTGCCCGTGTTGTTCGTCTTCATGCTCAAAGTGGGTATGGTCGATGAAATCCGGTGTCTCAATGAATTCCCGATAGCCATCTGTTTGCTGCTGATGGCTATCGGGATTGAGAGGTTTCGTATTCCTCCGGATTGCCCAGTTTCAGAGGGTGATTTTGCCCCGTTTTGGAAGTGGGTGCCTTCGGTAACGGTCGTTTTTCTTTTGGCGGTCAGTCTCTACCAAACGCACCATTTCTTGGGATTTCCGGTGGGAAAAACTTTTGCAATCGATTCCGCGTCTGATTTGCAACGCGTCCCCATGCCCCTTTCATTTTGTCGTGAGGGAATTGCTTTTACTTTTAACAAGCCGATTTCGCGATTTGAGGGGGAATTTGAGTTCAAACGCGGGGTGCGTTACGTGGTCAAATTTGCAAAAGGGGGGCTGAGATCTGGTCCCGTTAAGGCCTGTGAAATAGATGAACTCAGAATAGATATGGGGGCCGATCACCTGATGGAGGGCGGCTTTCGATGTGCGGTCCAATGGCACGGGGACGCCGATCAGATGATCATCAAAGCAAGAGACGAATCCTGCGCCAGTGCGGCGTTTAGTCTAAAGGGTACTGCAAATTAAGTTTTCTTTCGTGGTGGAACCGCCTGTGCTAGTTCTGCGCGAGTGATGAGCCAAAGCGCTAATAGCGTGCACAGAGTTTTTTCCAAACTCCAAGTGGTGGAAGATGAGGCTGGGGTCGAACGCATCCTAAACCGACTTTCCACACCACATGCGGCCACCGTTCTGTCCTTTTTGAATGCGCATGCGGTGAATCTTGCTGCTAAACAAGCCGAATTTGCTGCAAACCTGGCCGCGTCCGATTTGTTATTGAGAGACGGCAAAGGGGTGGAAATAGCCCAGCGATTTTTCGGGTTGGCGCCGGGTTTGAATCTCAATGGAACAGATTTCATCCCGAGGATAATCGCGCGCTATCAGAAGCGCCGAGTCGCTCTGTTTGGAACGCGCGAGCCCTATCTTTCTCGGGCAGCACAAGTGCTGGAGAGTCGTTACGGAGTGGAAGTGGTCGCCCAAGTAGATGGATTTAGGTCTATGTCTGAATACGTCAGTTCGTTTCACACTTCCCGCCCGGACTTGGTGGTATTAGCCATGGGGATGCCCAAGCAGGAAGCGGTTTCCATGGCATTGCGAGCTTCGAGCCAGGTCCCTTGCTTGCTAGTGAATGGCGGGGCGATTTTGGATTACGTTAGCGGTAGAGTCCCCAGGGCCCCCCTTTGGATGCGGCAGAGGGGCTGGGAGTGGCTTTTTCGCTTGGCAGTTGAACCCAGGCGCCTCTTCAAACGGTATGTGGTGGGCAACTTTCTCTTTTTAGCTAGGGTGCTGAGTGCGGCGGTATCCTGGAGGCTATGGGGCCGGGATTTCCCTTCCCAAACCCTGGGTAGAATGGATAAGTAAGTCTCATGAAGCTTTTGCGTCGCATCTGGCGAGGCGTTTACTCTCGTCTGGACGAGTTTGTTTTCCTACCTTTTTTAGGATTGGTTCCCCGGCTAGTTTTTGGCAATAACGCTGGTCCGGTGAACAATGTAATCTCTCCTCTCCGTCTTAAGCGTTATCAAGTAGCTGCCAAAGGTAAAGTCACGTGGTCCCGTGAGTCGCCATTTAGAAAGCAAGGAATGGTGGGGCTAGGGTACCCCCACTCTCCCGAGCTTACCCAGAAGATCAAAGAAAAGATCCTTGCTTCCATGGTCGACCCGGCAGCGACTTTAGAACAGGGGCACCCGCCATTTCAAAAAGCCCATGTTTTGATCCAGAAGCCGACCGAACGCATCCCCGAGTTGCGGCGCCTTCTGACCCCAGAAGTAGTTCGAATTGTGGAAGGCTATTATGGCAGCCACTTTCGCGTAGCAACCGTTCGCTGCTGGCGAAACCACCACGTACCGGGAATTGATACTCAAGCGAATGTTTTTTCCAATCAGTGGCACAACGACCAGTTTGATACCAATGTGGTGAAGTATTTTGTGTATTTTACTGATGGTATTACCGCGCAGAACGGTGCTTTCCGGGCGCACGGCGTTCCTGCGACCCGGCGGATCATGCGGTCATTTGGGTTTTTCCGGCGTTCGCATATTTTTGGCACTGCTCGAAAACTTGTCGAAGATACTTCCACGCAGCAGGTCATGGAAGGCAACGTGGGTTTTTCGTTTATAGCAAACCCCACGGTATGTTTGCACCGCGCTGGGATTCCGGCTCTGGGCCGCTATCGCGATATCGTACAATTTACCTTCTTACCCGCCGACCGCCCTTTGTCGGACAGGTGGGATTTGGAGCTTCCTGAAGAGAGCATGCACTATCTATGACCCCTTCTTTTGAAAACACCGTTTGTCCGAACTGCAATGGCGATTCCCCTCTGAGGCCCGTTTCCGGGAGCCGAACCGATATCTATGTCAAAAAGTTTGGGCTCAATGTTGCGCGTTCAAGCTGGTGTTTTTGCAAAGGGTGCGGGTTATTGTTTCAAAACCCTCGACCTAGCAAAGCGGTCATCGAGGCATTTTACCAACAGAATAAATATTTTGGGTCGGATCCGGCGGCGATGGACCGCTTGCTGCGCGTGGCCTCCAGGAAGCACTCCTTGAAGCTTGAATATGCGCTCCGTCACCGACGAGCAGGGGTCCCCTCGGAGGCGCTTGCGGTGGATATAGGGTGTGGCATTGGGGGGTGTCTCCAATTGATGCACAAAGCTGGTCTAAAAGCCTTCGGGATTGAACCCGATCCGGTCATTGGTTCGCTGGGGCGCAAACAGCTCGGAATTGAAATCCGCACTGGATTGTTTGGCAAAGGGCTGCTTGCACCTCAGAGCGCGAGTTTCTTTTATTCCAACCATGTGTTTGAGCACTTGGAAGATCCACAGCAAGTGGTGGGCGCAATGGCTGAGGCATTAGTCGAGAACGGCAGCGTTTTTACCTGTGTTCCTACCTACGCTAGAAATTCGAGCTGGGAAGCTTATGCTTGGCAGAATCTCTCGCATAACTATCTTTTTACTCACCGAACGCTCGCAGCGCTCTTTCAGAAAAATGGTTTTATCGTCGATCATTGGCGTTATCAAAGTGATGCGAACGAGCTCTGGATGGTCGCAAGTCTTGGTAAGCCGAACGCTAGCCAGGTGCCCATTCCGAGCACCTATGATTGGAAGGTCTACGCAGATTATCGGTTCGGAGTAATGGCGCGATCTTTGGTGCTCTGGCCTTTGCGATTGGGTTATCACTTTAAAGAAGTGAGCGCCGCCATTACTCAGAATGGCTGGACAAGCGGACTTAGGGATCTTGGTCTGGCTATTCGTACACCGCTCGCAGATCTGGCTCGGGTGTTTTTGTCACTTGGGCGTACAAATCGAGCATAGCCGCGCTTCTCACGCTCCAGTCTTGGAGCCTTGCCGATTGTTTTGCGTTTTCTGAAATGGTTTGCAACGCACTCGCGTCGAGAGCCAACAGCTGCTCGAGTTTTTTGGCCGATTCTGTGGGGTTTTCAAAAGGAAGAAGAAAACCATTTTTCCCTTCCAAAATGAGGTTCTTGAAGGCGTCTATGGTGTTTGCCGCGACTACCGCTCCGGCAGCCATGGCCTCAACAGTGGTCAGTCCAAATCCTTCGTAGCGGGAAGGAAACACCACTAGGCTAGCTTTTCCGAGCTCCTCGGCAATTTGCCAGTCCGAAAGTCGGCCCAACCATTCTACTCGATTCTCTATTCCCAGCTTTTGTGCGAGTTGACGAAGCGCGGTTTCACACTCTTGACGAGAGGAAGCGTAAGCGATTCGTAGGGTGGGGCGCGGCTGCATACGGCTCAGCACTGCAAAAAGCAAATCCAGACCTTTGTGCGTGTCGACTCGTCCAAAGTAAAACAGAGATTGTGCCACCGGTTTTCGAAACGTGTTTTCAAATCGTTTGGCGTCCACGCCGCCCGGGATCAGGCAGAGTCGATCGCTGGGCAAGCAGCTTTGCACTTTTTCTAAATCCTGAAGGCTTACCACATGCAGTTTATCCACTAACCGAAAGAGCGGTTTGTAGTACCAGTCGAACACAAGTCGCTTAAGCCAGTGCAGTTTTTTCTGGTGTAGAATAAATCCATGAGAGCCAATAATGAGCGGAACTCCGGAAAGTATTCGAGCTGCTAAACAAGACTCAAACAAGAACCGAATATCGTGATTGTGAATGATGTCAGCGGAAGACAAAAGGGAAAATATTTTGATCGGGTTAATCAAAGGTAGGGGTCGTAGGCCTAGGTTTATATAAGGCACCCGTAATATTCGAATGTTTTCTACCGAGCTTTCTGGGGTGAGTTTTTCTCCATTCCAAATGTTGCGATTTAGCGTGATCACGGTGACCCGATGTCCGGCCAAAACCAGACGTCGAGCGGTTTCGTAAAGGTAAGTTTCGGTTCCCCCAATACAGGGAAAAAACTGCCGCGTGGTAAACACAATGTGGAGTTTACGCATTGCCCCCCCACAGCGCAGGGTTTAGCAGAGCTTCTGGCGCTCTGGGAAGTTGAAGCCGAATCCAGTCTATGTCTTCGTCACTGATCGCCGGCTCACGTTGGAGTGAGATTAAATCACGCAGTTGTTCGGCATTATCGACACCCACGACGAGGCTATCGACCCAAGGCAGCGAGTGCATATAGGCGAAGCAAAGGGATTTGCGGTGAGTGCGTTCCAATTTTTTGCACACAGCTTCTAGTTTCTCTATCCAAGAATCCGGCACAACTCCCGGAATCGAGGGCCACGCTGGTGCATTTGCCGTCAGTATTCCCTGGAGGAAAACACTACGGCAATAAATGGTGAGTTCTGGTCGTTCTTTTTTAATCTGAGGCAGCTCACACTCATTCCATCGCCAGTCTAGGATATTGCAGGGAATTTGAAGATGTTTAACCTGCGGATCTTGGGCGGCTTGAACCGCTTCTTCCGGAGTGGACACGGAAGCGCCCAGTTCATGAATGCGCCCTTCACCCTGCGCTTTCACAAGCATTCTCCAGATCCGCCCGTCTTCAGCATGCCGGTGTTGCCAACGGTGCAATAGGACCACGCTCAGTCTTTGCTTTTGAAGCCTGGCGAGAGACAGCTGAATTGCTCTGTCTACGGTCTCGGCGGAAATATCAGGAGAAATTTTGGTGATGACGGTAGCGTTGCTGGGCAACACCCCTTTTTGACTTGCGTCGCCGATCCTCTCTTCCGCGAGGCCATAAGCTTGCGCGGTATCAAAATGTTTGATCCCGATCTCGGAAGCCAAGCGAAGGAGTTCCAAAACGGATTCCGTACTACGCAGGCCTTCGGACCGTCGAATCCCATAGGGGATCCCAAACTGGACCGTGCCCAACGTGAGGAAGGGTTTTTTCATAGAATTCGGTTTAGAGTTTCCACGACTTGGATCAAATCGTGATCAGTCAGCATCGGGTAGAGTGGCAAGCTCAATGCCTGTGCGTAGTACCTTTCTGCATTCGGAAAAGCGTCTGGGGCATACGCATACTTTTCTCGGTAGTACGGTTGTCGGTACACAGGGATGTAGTGCACTTGAGTAGAAATCCCTGCCTGAGCAAGCTTGCGCATCACTTCCCCCCGAGAGGTTCCAAGTTCTTCAAACGGAATACGCACTGGGAAAAGATGATAGCTATTGCCGGTACCGGGCTGGGCAAAGACGGGTTGAGCGGCGCTGGTAGTTTCTTTGAGAAGTGTACGATAGGTATCTGCAAGGCGCCGCCGCGCGTTTATAAAGCGGTCCAGCTTGCGGAGCTGGGAGCGTCCCAGGGCGCATTGAATATCCGTCAGCCGGTAATTGAAGCCGAGTTCCTGCATCTCATGATACCAGGGGTTGGGTTGGGCATCACAAAATCCTTGTTCTTTTGTGGCCCATTTTCCCTGTTCGCGCTCAATGCCGTGACTGCGCAAGCGGAGCAATCGCTGGTAAAGTTTTTCGTCATTGGTCGTTATCGCCCCGCCTTCGCCCGTAGTGATGTGCTTGAGGGGGTGAAAAGAAAACACGGTCAGATCAGAGTGTTCACAACTGCCTACGCGCACCGTCTTACCGCTCAGAGGATCCGAATAGGTGGAACCGATCGCATGGCAGGCGTCTTCAATGACAAAAAGCCCATGGCGCTTGGCGACCGCCGCCACCCCCGCCAAATCGGCCACGGCACCGCCATAGTGCACTGGGACAACGGCCCGCGGTCGATAGCGCGAGCTCACCACCGCTCTTTCCAACTGTGCGGGAACGATGCCGAGGGACTGCGGATCTACGTCGATAAACTCGACTTCTGCTCCACAATAGCGAGCGCAGTTGGCGCTGGCCAAGAACGTAATAGGAGAAGTGAAAAGGGATTGCCCTGGCCGAAGGTCTAGGGCCAGCGCTGCCAAGTGCAAACCGGCTGTCCCGTTGGAACAAACAACCGCAAAACGACTGCCGCAATAGGCAGCAATTTCTTTTTCCAATTCGGAAACTTCGGGGCCACAGGTGAGAAAATCCGCCGTCAAGACTCGCAGAACGCTTTCAATATCGTCTGCTTCAATGGTCTGTCGGCTATAGCTAAGCACTTATTTCCCTAGGCCGAAAGCAATGTCCTGAAGCTCTCCCGGGGTGAGTCGTTGGGGGTTGGTTTCTGAGCTGTACTCAAAGTCATCCGCAACGCTAGTACCACCCGTACTGTCTTTGTATTGCCCACCGTCCCACCAATTAAAAGAAGGTTGAATGACGAAGTGGTTCTCAAACTCGAGGGTGTTACGTGCCTCATCTCGAGGCACCATGATTTCGTGGAGCTTTTCTCCAGATCGAATCCCGACGATATCGATTTCGCAGTCAGCTTTGAGCGCTTTTGCTAAATCCACAATATTCATGCTTGGGATCTTGGGAACAAAAACCTCTCCCCCATGCATGCGGCTAAAACAGCTCACCAGAAAACCCACACCCTGGCTCAGAGTGATCCAAAAGCGAGTCATCCGGGGGTCTGTTACGGGTATTACAGACTGTCCGCTCGCAATGATTTTCTGGAAAAAGGGGATAACGCTGCCTCGGCTGCCCACGACGTTCCCATACCGCACCACGCCAAAGCGAGGCCCACCTTCGCCACTCATGTGATTGCCGGCCACAAAAAGTTTATCCGAGGCGAGTTTCGTTGCACCGTAGAGGTTGATGGGGTTGGCGGCTTTGTCAGTGGATAGCGCAATAACGCGTTTTACCTTGTTGGCTATGGAGGCCTGGATGACGTTCTGGGCGCCGTGGATATTCGTCTTGATGCATTCGAACGGGTTGTATTCAGCGGTGGGGACTTGTTTCATCGCAGCCGCGTGGACAACGTAGTCTACTCCGCGCATGGCTTGGTTGAGACGATCTAGGTCGCGAACATCTCCCACAAAATATCGAATGAAAGGGTATTTTTCCTGGGGGAACTTGAGCCCCATTTCGTATTGTTTAAGTTCGTCTCGGCTAAAAACGATGAGTTTTTTGGGGGTAGCGTTTTGAATGATGTGCTCCACAAACGCATGTCCGAAGGAGCCGGTTCCACCTGTGAGGAGTATGTTGGAGCCATTGAATAGCTGGTGGCTTTGTTTGAGCGCGTCCTCTTGCATCGTTGGAGAGCCTTTCTCTAATTCATTTCTAGGGCACTTGTCTTTTTAGCGCCTGCCCAGGTAGTGTTCAACCTCTATGTCCGAACTGCTTCGTTGCTCTAGGTGCGTAACGCCCGAAACCCATGAAACTATTACCTTTAACGGCCAAGGAGTGTGCAGCATCTGCGTCCAGCAGGATGTCAAAAACACACAGGTGGATTGGGCGGCAAAAAAAAGAGATCTGGATGAACTCGTGGCGGCCTATAAGGGCAAGTACGATTACGATTGTCTAGTGCCTTATAGTGGAGGCAAGGACAGCGTTTGGACTTTGTACTACCTGGTAAAAGAATACGGACTGAAGCCCCTGGTGGTTCGATTTGATCATGGGTTTTTGCGGCCAAATTTGCATGAGAACACCCAACGCATCTTGCGAAAGTTGGGAGTCGCTTTTCATCACTTCACCCCTAATTGGAAAGTCGTCCAAAAACTCATGCTTCAAAGTTTTTTGGAAAAAGGGGATTTTTGTTGGCATTGCCATACAGGAATTTTTTCCTATCCGATGTGGGTAGCGCTTAGGGAGACTGTGCCACTCATCTTCTGGGGGGAACCCTCGGCGGAGTACACGTCGTATTACAGCTACGATCAGGTCGAAGAGGTCGATGAAAAACGCTTTAATCGTTTTGTGAATCTAGGCATTACCGCTCAAGACATGGCCGTTCGCTTGGAAGGCGATGTCGACGAGAGGGATCTCAAACCTTTTACCTACCCTCCCATCAAAGACCTTAAACGCCTGGGATACCGTTCAGTATGTTTGGGGTCTTTTGTCCCATGGGATGTCAAAAAACAAGTGGCGATCATTCAAAGAGAGTTGGGTTGGAAAGGGGATCAAGTTGAGAATGTTCCTTCCGACTACAATTATGAAAAGATCGAGTGCCAAATGCAGGGCGTGCGAGATTACATTAAATACATTAAGCGTGGATACACTCGGCCCACCCACCTGGCCTCTATTGATATTCGAAACAACCGCTTAACTCGTGACGAGGCGCTCGCGCTCATCCGCGAGTTCGAGGGTAAACGCCCCCCCAGTCTGGACTTGTTTTTGGAGTTTGTCGGACTGACGGAGGCAGAATTCATTCAGGTAGCCATGTCCCATGGAGTTTCGCCACATCAACATGATCCTGCCTCGATTCAGCCGGGTCGGAAGACACCCGATTTTCAGGCCTGGTCTCGCGAGGGTGCAATGCCGCGTGCCGAAGCGGAAAGGCAGCTCAGTCGTTGGAAGCGAGCGAATAGCCCGCAGTTATGAAAGTTTCCCTGATCGATTATGGCGCTGGCAACTTGCTTTCCGTTAGAAATGCCGTCGAAAATTGCGGATTTGACGCGGATTTGGTCTCTACTCCGGACGGGGTTTTAAAAGCGCAGCGCTTGATTCTTCCAGGTGTGGGCGCCTTTTCGAAGGCGATGGAAAAGCTGCACTGCTTAGGTTTGGTCGGACCTTTAAACCAGGCTGTTAATGAAAACAAGGTGCCTATCTTGGGGATCTGTTTGGGGATGCAGCTCATGGCAAAACGGAGCGACGAACTTGGAGGGGCCGAAGGCTTGGGGTGGTTTGATGCCGACGTAGTTCGAATTCGACCTCTGGATGGGCGGCTTAAGGTCCCGCACGTCGGGTGGAATCAAGTGCAGTTTCGTGAAGGTAGTCCTTTGTTTGCTGGGGTGGGCAAAGGAAGCGAATACTATTTTGTGCATTCCTTCCATATGGAATTCAAACAAGACGCGCTGGAGAGAGAAGCGACCACCGATTACGGTGGGCCGGTTACCGCCGCTGTTCGCAAAGGCCATGTTTTTGCTACGCAGTTTCACCCGGAAAAAAGCAGCGGCAACGGATTAAAAGTCCTTGAGAACTTTTTGCGGTGGAGTGCATGCTGAATCGCCGCATCATTCCCAAGCTTTTGCTCAAAGAAATTCCTTTTGGCTCAAGTACACGAAAGGTGTTGGTGACAACTGTCCAGTTTTCAAAATCCATTCCTGTCGGGGATCCCGTGAGTCAGGCAAGGGTTTATGAATCACAGCTTGCAGATGAGTTGGTGTTTCTGGATCTGGATTTGTCGGTAGAATCCGATGATCGAGTACTTAAGATTTTGAGAGGAGTGGCGGAACAGGTGTTCTTGCCGCTAACGGCGGGCGGAGGGGTGCGTACAGTAGAGGGGGCTAGGCGCCTGCTCCAAAATGGCGCCGATAAAGTCAGTCTCAATTCAGCAGCACTAGAAGATCCCTCCTTGATCTCCCGCTTGGCCGATACCTTTGGTTCGCAGGCTGTTGTTTTGAGTGTCGATTACCGGGTGCACGCGGATGGTCGACGTCGAGTTTACAGGCGAAATGGCAGCGTAGATTCCGGAAAAGACCCATTGGATTGGGTGCTCGAAGCGCAACGTCTGGGGGCGGGGGAAATATTGCTAACATCGATAGAGCACGATGGGATGCGCCAGGGTTTGGACCTTGCCTTTGCAGATGAGGTTGCCAAATCTACTTCCATTCCAGTGATTGTATCTGGAGGGTGTGGCCGAGCTGAACACTTTGTAGAGGGATTCACCCAAGGGAGCGCGGATGCGATTGCAGCGGGCACATTCTTTTGCTTTAAAGACGAGAACCCGATGCAGGCGCGGTCTCGAATTAAAAATGCGGGTTTGCCAATTCGTTTGGAGACTTGAGTTTGAAGACTTCCCCTATTCAATTCCCCCCGGTTGAAAAGTTCGCTTTGTTTGGCGGATCATGGGTGCTGGCGGCATTGCTTCCGGCACTTCGAGGCAAGCAGATGCCGCTGCATGTTTTTACCTCCGAGAGACACCTTGGCGACATCGTCAACGCCAATGGAGAGACTTTAGCGACGGTACTTGGTCGGTTAGAAATTCCTAACTCCACTGCCTCTGATATCAACACGGATCCGCAGGCCTTGGCGTTTTCAGGCGGCAGTACTTTGGGTTTGGCGATCGGTGCTGCTTGGGTGTTCGAACCTCAGTTTGCGGCTCGTTTCGCTGGGCCGCTTCTCGATTTTATGGGAATAGATGTTCCGCGGTATCGAGGCGGGGCGCATTATTCTTGGCAGATTTTGCATGGAAATCGTCAGGGTGCTTGCAATATCCAAGTTGTCCACGGCGGGAGCCAAAGCTTTCACCGGGGTGAAGTTCTCGCACGTAAGACTTACCAGTTTCCGGAGCGGGCGGATACGCCACAAAAGTACTTTGAAACCGCCGTTCCAGTAGAAGTTCCGTTTATTTTGGAGTTCATCCACGAGGCGCTCAACGGAAAGGTTTTTGAAGCAGTTTCATTGGAGGAGGCGCAGAGCAGCTATTTTCCTTTTTTGAATACGAAGCTGAATGGGTGGGTGGACTGGTCGTGGTCTGCGCTGGAAGTCAGTCGGTTTATTCAGGCATTTGATGCGCCCTACGCTGGCGCTTCGACACTATGGAATGGTCGGCGGGTGCATTTGAAAGATGTCCAACGTCTGGAGCAGGAGGGTTCCTTTCACCCCTACACTCGCGGTCTGGTAATCCGCAAAGAGTCACACGGTGTCGTCGTAGCGCTTTCCGATGGAGCCCTCCGCATTGGCCGGGTAGCATCCGAGGCCGGGGTGGATATTCTGGATAAAATTGCATTGGGAGATCGGTTTTTTACACCCCAGAAATTCTTGGAGGAAGCTTTGGGCGGAGTCACCTACACCGACCGGGGGCCGGTGAAGCTATGACGGTCAAAAGTTGGAAAATTGGGGAGCCGTTTCAAGTGGAAGGGCTGCGGCTGTATTTACGTAACCTGACTCTCGGGGACGCGACACAGAACTACGTGCAATGGATGAACGATCCCTTGGTGACTCGCTTTCTGGAATCGCGATTTAGATCCTATACTATCGAAGATATCCGCTCCTATATTGACCACACGCTTCAGGACGGCACGAGTGTTTTGGCTGGAATTTTCATCAAGGCCACACATCAGCACATCGGAAACATCAAACTGGGCCCGATCAACCACCATCACCGGTTTGCGGAGATGGGTTTGATCTTGGGAGAAAGATCCTGCTGGGGTAAGGGCTACGCGTCTGAGGCCATAAAAGTATTTTCAGATTTCGGGTTTGAAACCTTGGGGCTGAACCGAATCGTAGCGGGAGCCTATCTGGAAAACCAGGGTAGTATCAAAGCGTTTCTTAAATCTGGATTCGTGCAAGAAGGGATCTTAAAGAACCACTGGCTCTGCGACGGGAAATTTCAAGACGGTATTATTCTTGGGAAAGAGGCACCCCGGTGACACAGGCGCCTCGCATCGAAAGCTATTTTGACCGTCTTTGGCCGCTCTGCCGGAGCATTATGGGGCCACACTATCGCCAGTCGCTCGATATTCTCAGTGAGGTCGTCCCGTTTGAACAGTTGGAGTTTAAGACTGGAGAGAAAATATTAGACTGGACCGTGCCTGAAGAGTGGGAACCGCTCAGCGCCTACCTCGTAGATCCAAATGGAATTCGACGAGCAGATTTTTCGACGAATAACTTGCATCTATTGGGCTATTCGATGCCCTTTGAAGGCAGGTTGAAAAAATCTGAGCTCCAGAAACACGTCTACACGTTGCCCAACCAACCTGAAGCAATTCCTTACGTCACTTCGTATTACACCAAGCGTTGGGGACTATGTCTGTCTCAACGCGAATGGAATGCAATGCCTGAAAACGGCGACTATTTCGTGCAGATCCAGTCTCGCTTTACTCCTGGTAAGCTCGTGGTGGGAGAGGCGATCTTGCCGGGAGAGACTTCCGAAGAGATTTTGTTTTCTTCCTATCTTTGCCATCCGTCGATGGCGAACAATGAGCTCTCGGGTCCTCTAGTGCTCAGTTTTTTGTATGATCGAATGAAACAGTGGAAGCATCGACGATATACCTACCGTTTCGTAGTGCTACCCGAGACGATAGGTTCGGTAGCGTATTTGAGTCGGCGTGGAGAGCATTTTCGAGATCGACTCCGAGCCGGGTATGTACTCACTTGTATCGGAGATGGTGGAAACCTGACCTACAAGATGTCTCGACGGGAGAACACTCTTGCGGATCGTGCGGCTCTCCACGTTTTGGGGGCCACCGAAGCTTTAAAAACAGTACGGTTTAATCCCGCCGTCGGAAGCGATGAGCGGCAGTATTGCTCTCCGGGCTTCAATCTCCCGGTGGGATCCGTCATGCGTACCATGTACACCGACTTTCCTGAGTACCATACTTCGCTTGATAACAAGTCTTTCATGGATTTTGAGAAAATGAGCGAGACTACCGCTCTGCTAGAGCAGGTGGCGCTGGCCCTAGAGCAAAATAGGAGTTGGGAAAACCTGCTCCCGTACGGAGAACCCCAGTTGGGACCTCGGGGCATTTTCAGGACTGTTTCCGAAAAACAGCGGGAGGACCACGAGATCGCGCTCTGGTGGGTGCTGAACTATTCCGATGGAGAACATGACTTGTTGGCCATTGCGGAACGATCCGGCTGTACTTTGCGGAGTTTGAATTCCGCCGCCGAACTGTTGGCAAAGCATGGAATTCTCAAAATCCGGGAGAACGGACGTGGCTGAATCTTTGGTGGATTCTTGGCGCCTGCTCGCGGACTTGATGGCGATTCCCAGAACGCTCTTGGGCCGAGGTTTTGAGCTGTCTCTGGAACGTCTTCGCCAGGATCTAGACCTCTGTGTGGATTCAGTCGACTCGGGGGTGCGTTGCGGGAGCTGGGAGGTCCCTCCGGAGTGGGTACTGCACCGCGCGCAATTGATGACAATGAATGGCGCGGTCCTAGTAGATGGTGTGCTGTCCCCCCAAGCGTTGTGGAGTTACAGCGACAGTTTTGAGGGGGTAGTGGATCGTGAAACCTTGGTCTCAAAGCACGTTGCTACAGCAGCTGCCGAGGACGCGGTTCCATTCGTAGTCACTTATTATAAAAGGCGTTGGGGTTTTAGCCTTTCGCAGAGGCAGCTACGCACTTTGAACGAAAAGCAGTACCGGGTTTCGATCGATGCGGAGTTTAGACCTGGAAGATTGACATTGGGCCACGCATTTTTGCCGGGTCAATCGGAGCAAACCATCTTAATCGATGCTGTCCTAAGCTGCGGAGCACTTGCGAACAACCTCACGGGGGTGGCGGCGGCAGTGGAAATTTACAGAGCGATGAGGTCCCGCGCTAACCGGCATTACAGTTACCTTTTTCTGTTCACCCCAGAAACGTTGGGTCCGATCGCTCTTGCGCACCATTTTTCCAGTCTGACGCGGAAGGTTGTCGGTGGAGTGAACTTGCAAAATCTTGCCGACCGGGGAGAGTCATTTACTTTTAAGCGCAGCAGACCTGGCAACACCGTCGTCGACAAGGCATTTGTGCACGCGCTGAAACTGAGTCGGAACAGCCATACCGTGTCGGACTATGATGTGCGGACGGGCGAATGCGGTAATGAAAAGGCCTACAATTCTTTGGGAATCCAGCTCCCTGTATCTGCCTTTCGTCGCACTCAGCTGGGGAAGTATCCGGAGTATGATACCGATCGAGACAATCTGGAATTTGTGAGTGGGGAAAGTTTTGCTGAAGCGGTCCGTTTTCTGGTTATGGCTTTCGGAATTCTGGAAGAAAATCGTGTTTATCAACACACTTTCAAAGGCGAGCCTTTTTTGTCTGGGTATGGTTTGTTTCCCAAAGTTGAAAAAGACGAAGATCGCCTTCCTTACGATTATTTGATGGGTTTTTGTGACGGTAAACAGGACCTCATTGACCTTGCTGAGCGTTCGGGCCTGCCTTTAGGTGCTTTCCAAGAGCCGGCCCGACTGATGGTTGAAAAAGGTCTGCTGAAATGAAAATCCTCTTTTTGGGCCCGGCGGAATGTCGGCTGGTACCGTACTTGCGTGCTCAAGGTGATGAAGCCGAGGCTTGCGTAGATCGAATCAGCGCTTCCGCCGCGGCTGGGTACGATTTTTTGATCAGCTACGGTTACCGGCACATCCTAAAGAAATCCGTTCTAGATCTCTTCCCGCGTCGGGCGATTAATCTGCACATTTCTTTGCTACCCTGGAACCGGGGTGCCGATCCCAATTTTTGGAGTTTTGTGGAGTCTACTCCTAAAGGGGTGACTATCCACTTTTTGGATGAGGGTGTCGATACGGGGGATATTCTCGTTCAAAAAGAAGTGTCGTTTGAAGGGCCGCAGACGCTTGCTAGCTCTTACTCCGTGCTAAAGCGTGAAATCGAAACCTTGTTTATTGAGAATTGGCCTGCCATTCGACAGGGCGACATGCCTGGAATACCCCAGGCATGTGGGGGGACGTGGCATCGCCTCGCCGACAAAACACCGCTGTGGAGCACTTTGAGTTTAGGTTGGGATACGCCTGTCGATGTCCTTACAAAACTTCCCAAGTAATGCGATCGCCACGGCGCAGGTCCTTTTTAGCACGTTTTCCTAGGACTACCGGAAGAAAACGGGGGGCCAGCGCGTAACCGGGCCGGATAATGCGTGTGTTATTTTCGGTAAATTCGTCTCCGGCTTTGATGTCGGCGCACGCGTAGATTGAACGCCGGAAGCGCAACGAGGGCTTTTCAGAGTGGCTCGCGCCATATTGAACCGACCCTGCTGCTTCCCATGCCCGACGCGACTCCTCGACTAGCGACTTCAGTTCGGCCGGTTCCAACGAAAAATCACTGTCTACACCGCCCTCAGTTCGGTTCAGGGTGAGGTGTTTTTCGATAACGCAAGCGCCATAGGCGACCCCTGCGATCGCCACTCCGATTCCGAGGGTATGGTCCGAGAGTCCCACAGGTACCCCAAAGGCTTCGCGCAGGTGTGGAATGGTTTTAAGGTTTGCGTGTGTAGCAGTGGCTGGGTAGCTGCTGGTGCATTTGAGCAATATGAGCTGCTCATTTCCAGTGCTGCGTACAGTTTGGACGAGCAAGTCGATTTCTTCGAGCGTTGCCATGCCCGTTGAGGCGATGACGGGCTTTCCCTTTTCGGCAATTTTCTTTACGAGGGGCAGGTCCACGGCTTCGAAGCTGGCAATTTTAAATGCTGGTACATCCAGGCTGTCGAGGAAATCCACCGCCGTGGCGTCGAAGGGCGAGCTCATTCCCACCATTCCCAGTTCGCGACAGAGATCAAAAATCGGCTGGTGCCACTCCCATGGAGTGCTGGCCTCTTGATAAAGCTGATAGAGAGACTTCCCTTTCCAGAGGCTCTGGGCATCGCTGATAAAAAAATCTGACTGGTCGGTGTCCAAAGTCATTGTATCTGCAGTGTAGGTCTGCAGTTTTAGGCAGTGCGCGCCAGCCTGGGCGGCAGCCTTTACGATTTCGAGAGCTCGATCCAGTGAGCCATTATGGTTTCCAGACAACTCCGCGATCACAAAAGGTGGGTGGTCCGTACCCACCGGGTGGCGGCCAATGGCCATATTTTGCTTCATCAAAAACCCCTTAGGCAGCCACTATTCGGTGCGGGCGTTCGGGTTGTCAAGGAAGCCTCCCGCAAGGTATGCAGGGGCAAGCATGGTCAGCCAGAACTTATGGATACGCCTCGATGCTTCGGCTCGGATTGGCACCGGGCATTTTTACCGTTGTGCCGCATTGGCAGAAGCGTTGGAGGAGCGTGGGCATCGTGTGGGGTTTCTCTGCCGTAAGCCGGATGCCCTTCAAGCTTCGCAGTTAGAAGCCCAGGGTTTGCACATCCGTTGGCTTCCTGTGGCAGTGGACCGCATGCCCGCCAATGAGTGGCTGAGCACCTCGGTGGAATCAGATATCCACGATTCCCTGAGCGCACTAGAAGGGGAGGCTGTGGACGGGGTGTTGGTAGACCATTATGGTCTGGATGCTCAGTGGGAATCCGCTATTGCTCAGCATTCGGCGCGCCCTTGGGTGTTTGCTATAGATGATTTGGAAGACCGGCCACATTCTGCCCAAGGCCTGCTCAATCAAAACTATTTCAGTTCGCTTAATTCAGCTCCGGGCCGTTTGAATCCTGAGCGAATAGAGCTACGCGGTCCGCGCTACGCCCTGTTGAGAAAGGAATTTCGGCAGCTACGTTCCCTCCACCCTCGTCAGGAGCATTTCGAGCAAATCCGTAAAGTTCTTGTTTTTTTTGGGGGGGTCGATTTGCCAGGCCTCACGGACCGAATGCTAGATGCGATAGCCGGTTTAAACTTAGAAGGAGTACGTTTTGACGTCGTGGTGGGGCAGTGGAACCCATTGCGCAAGCGACTCGAGGATAAAGCCTTACAATTGGATTCGGTACAGCTTCTCAACGCCAGTCCCGAGTTTTCTCAGTGGGTGGCTCAAGCCGATTTGGTGGTTGGCGCAGGCGGATCCACCACATGGGAGCGGTGCGCTCTTGGAGCGCCTTCTTTAGTGGTTGCGATTGCGGAAAATCAAAGACGCACCTCTGAAGAAATGGATAAAGACGGCTTTCACTGCTACCTCGGCTTTGAAAGCGAAATAACCCCACAGGTGCTAAGTCGAGCTTTGTTGGAAGCCTGTGCCGAGCCAGGAAAGGTTTCTTTGATGGGCGCACGTTCTGCGGAATTAGTCGACGCGATGGGGACGGTGCGGGTCTGCGAAGCGTTGGAATCAATCGGGGAAAAATGGACAAAGTAAAAATCCTCAATTGGATAAAATCCAAAACCGATTCGGGCTGGGTATTTCGTCTGCGATCGCGGTTGCTCTTGGTCACGCTTTACCTTGCAAATCTAGATATTCTTTTCCGAATGTTTTGGTTCGAGCGTCGGTCAAAACAGCGTTTCGATGACAACGGTAAATTGGGCGTTCTGTCGATGTATCGCCCGATTTTTTGGCATGGAAACATTTTCGAAACTCAGGTGAACAAGGCCGCTGCACGTCATGGTTTGTCTTCGGTCCATATCTTGTGCCGTGGAGTCTTGGAAGTGTGTGACACTCTTTTTCAAGACTCGAACAAAGACAACAATCCAACGGTTTGCAAAGACTGCGTTCTGCGAAATAGATTGTACTACAGCCGAAATGAGCTCCAAACTCTATGGCTGGAAGAGTATGTCGACTCAAAAGAAGTGGAATCCCAGCGTCAGATTATCGCTTCCATTCAATCGATCGATGAAGCTACCCGTTTCGAATACGCAGGACTTCCGGTGGGTCGTATGGTGCGACTGAGTGTCTGTCGGTATTTTCTTCGGCTGGGGTTGGGGCCCGATCACCTGCCGGTGTATAAAAAGTTTCTGGTTTCAGCGGTGACTTTGCATTCCGCGTTTACGCGTTTGCTCGAACGAGAGAAGTTTTCCAGATTTTTGATATTTAATGGGCGCTATGCAACCTACAATATCCCCCTTGCGATCTTAGCCCAAAAGGGGATTCCTTACGCGACTTACGAATTGAGCGAACAAGAGCGGTTCTTCTTTAGTGTGAACCAGATCGCGGTATTGTGGCACGACGTTCGAGAAAAATTCTCCGCATGGCTGGAGTCTGGCCCGCGATCGGAGAATATTCAGGAACAAGTGAAGGACTTTGTCGAATTGCGTCGCAAACGATTTGTATCTGCTTATGTCGACGTCCACGACGCCATAAAGGTTGACGGCCCCTTGGACGTAGCAGTGTTTACCAATGTGGTTTGGGATAGTGCGGCGTTTGATCGAGATACTATCTTTGAAGGGCAGTTTGCTTGGATAGAGCAAGTCATTTCTTGGGCCCGCTCGCGCCCGGAAATTCGAGTTGCCGTCCGCATCCATCCAGCCGAAACGAATGTGACTTATAACAAGTCCGACGAACGCATGCTCACTTTTATCCAAAGAACGTTTGCCGAGTTGCCTCCGAACGTTACGGTGATTCCACCTCACGAGCGCAAAAATAGTTATGGTCTAGTGGAGCAGGCCAAGGTGGTTTTGGCGTATAGTTCTTCGATCGGGTTAGAAGCGGCGCTTGTTGGAAAACCGGTGTTTATTGCTGCCTGGACGCACTATATTCAAAAAGGCCTGACTCACACTTTTGATTCTAAGTCGGCCTATTTCACGGCACTCGAAGAAGCGGTTCGCTCTCCACAGGGTTGGGCCGCCGACAAGGATTTAGCTGCGCGGTACACGTACTGGTATTACAAGAAGTACCATTATCTCGTGAACACGGACCTGCACACGAAGCCATTTAACTTGTTTGAAGACTCTCGTTTCTTACGCGTCCCCTTCGTCCGCGCGAGTCGCAGCCCTGAACTCGAAAGCTTGACCAAAGAGCTACTCGATGCGCCGCCTTCGCTCCCAGCGCTGTTTTAGGCGGGTAAGCCTCTCCCAGAGAGCAGCTTGGACGCTTCTAAAAAAGAGTGCAGGTCGGATGGGATTCCCAGTCCGTACATTCCATTGCCGACTTCGCCAATATTATGCAGGGCAAGTTTTGCCCCTTTTGCAATCAGCTCATTGTAAACAGGGGCAACGTAAAACTCCCCGTTTACCCGCCGGTTTTGGGCGATCATTTGTTTGGCCCCGCTTACAAAATCGGAACCTCTTCTAAAATGGTAAATTCCAACAGTCGCTTCGTCAGAGACCACCTGTTTTTCAACAACCCCCGAAATCGATCGATTTGCGTTAAATTGCACATAGGACCATTTTGGATCGGAGGCACGCATCGTCATAATAGTTCCATCGACACCAGGAGACTCGGCGACTGTGAGGAATTCTTCAATGTCAGCGTCGATCCATTGATCGCAATTGGCGATCATCAGAGGCTCGGCGGTGTCGATCCAATTCTGGGTGAGTAGCACCGTGCACGCGGCTCCCTCAGTGACGTGGTCAAGCGAAAGAATCTCAGAGCCCGGAGCCCAACCCCTGAGCAGGGACGCTAAGCCGTGCTCTTTTAGGTGTTCTTCAAGGCAAATAAAAATAAAGCGGTGAGGCCGGGTAGGGCGTAGGTTGTCGATTACCAGCTGGATCATCGGCTTGCCACAAACCGGAATGAGCGGCTTGGGCAAGGTAAATCCTTCTTGGGCGAAACGCGAACCTCTGCCCGCCATGGGGATGACTATGTTTAGCATGCTTTTCCAGGGTATTTATCGTCTTTTGCACCGGGGATTTTGACGACGGTGTTTGTCGCGTCAGTAATTGCTCTGAAGTCTGTTGCGTCACCGGGTTCCATGATGATGATATCTCCAGCCGAGTAGCGCCGCCCTGCCATTTCCACTTCTCCCGATACAACGACGGTGATTTCCGTGGCTACTTTATGGTGATGCCATTCTTCATAGTCGCCCGCTTTGTAATGTTTGACAGCGACTTCCACGGCGTCAGTTTGCAGTAATGAGGGTTGAAAATTGCCGACAAACCAGCCTTTGGTCATTTTCTCAAGGTGAGCGATTTTCATTCGAGTCTCGTTTTTCGGACTGGAGGCGCAGGTACGCTTGATATTCTTCCAATCCCTGGGGATTTTTAAGAGAAAAATAGCTTTGGCGAGACACTCTTTCTATTCCGATTTTTCGCTGGAGCAAAATGAGTTCATTGTAACTCGGGCAAACGTAGTACTGGCCATTTACACTGGCTTCTTTACGGATCATTTCGCAAACGGCGATCACCATGTCCGACCCCTTAGCGAAATAGTACAGGCCCGCGGTAGCTAGGTTGCTGATCGGCATTTTTTCAGCAGCTTCCACAACCAGGCCATCAGAATTGATCTTCACGTAAGACCAACGTGGATGCACTGACTCAAAAACAGCGATTCCACCGTCGAGGCTCGAAGTCTGAAAGCGGTGCACAATCTCTCCCAAGTCGGCCAAAAGGACGTCATCCCCATTAAGAACCAACAACGGCGTAGAATTATCTATGTGTTCAATCGCCAAGAGCGCACTGCAGGCAGCACCGGCAGTGGGGCCCGCGACTTCTAGCACCTGCGCGCTCGGGCGCAGAAGTTTGATGACTAGTTGGGTATGGTATCGAGCACACTCTTCCCGGTTGACCAGGAAATGCAGGCGAGTTTCAAAGTGTTTGTCCAAGGAGCGTAGGTTATCAATGACTTTCTGGATAACAGGGACTCCCTGCACTTCGATAAGGTTCTTTGGCATGAGAAACCCAGCCTCTCGGAATGGGTCACTTCCGCCCGCCATGAGGACCAATACATTCAGTGAGGGTTTCATAGCTGCCCCTCATCGTAGCGTCGAATATGACTAAAGAGGTTGTCGAGATTCACTTCGGTGACCGAACCCACCACCATGAGTTTTGCGCCGGAGGCTTTTGCTGCTTGAATGCCATGATCGTTGTCTTCCAAGATCAGACACTCTTCTGGGCGCAGGCCCAAGCGCGCTATCGCTTTGAGATAAATATCGGGGTGTGGTTTGGGGTGTTCGACGTCCTGGTTGCTCAAAAAAAACTCAAGATAAGGCAATAGATTGCTCCGCTCCAACATCGCTTCAACGGAGGAACGGATTGAATTTGAGCAAACCGCTAGGCGAAAGCCTTTTTGGCGCAGTTTGGACAGCGCGTACTCTTGTTGAAAAACCGGACGGCACTTATTGTGCACATTTTGCATCGTGTACTGTTGTTTTAATTCTCCTAAAAATCGGTGAAGTCGGCGTGGCAGTCCGCGCTCAAGACTCAGCATTTCAAGTTTGCGGGCGGTGGGAAGGCCATCGTACGTGACCAGGTGATCGTAACGGCTGATGCTGAATCCAAAAAGCGAGAGGGCCTTGTTCAGGGCTTCGTAGTGCCATTCTTTGGCGTCGATCAACACGCCATCCATATCAAAAAGAACGGCTCTGATTTTTGTGCTCTCAGCCACGGAAATACTCTTTTGCTTTTAAGGGGGTGTCTGTGCAAAGCAGCAATTTATCACCGGCGAGTTTAGACAGAGGCACAAACTTTTCCCAAAATCCCTCCTGGGGCCGTCGGTGCAGTTCTGGAGACACCAGGCAAACTCGCTTTCCACATTCCAAGTGCGCTGCCACCACCCCGGGCTCTATCCAGTCGGACTCAAAGGAATCCAGCCAAACTCCTTCGGCTTCCTTGTATAAGCTCAGTGGTTCTTTTTCAAATTCACTCTGTCGGGTGTAAAACCGCAATCCGCTCCGGGCGGTACGCAACATATCGGGGACCGACATATCAAAAAGAAAATACCGCTCAATTCCGCGCTGTTTCAGACATTGGGCCACGGGTTCTTGCAGGCCATCCGCCTTAATGTTGAGGGCAAGCACTCCTGGCTGGCCGTAATTGCAGTACAGGTCCAAAAAGGCGGAGAATTCCAGCTCGGTTCCGCGGGGTAAGTCGTGCGAAATCAATAGTTTGCCTGCGCAATCTCGCACATCAGTCTCCACTCCGAAACCGTGTTCAAAAGACCGGCGAAAAGCAGTGGTTGTGTTTTTTTCCGCTGGCTCGTTCCAGAAGCCGCGGTGGCTAAGTACTTCCATTTTCGCCCAGCAGGGTTTCATATGGGGCTTCAGAATTCAAGCGAAGCCTCTTTGTCGAGGCTTTCGGTTGACGTCATTCAGAGCCGGAAGCTACCTTCTGCAAAGCATGGAAAAAGCTTTATTTCGACCGTTTGCCCGCTTTTTCCCTCTTAGTTCTTCCTCCAAGGACGCATGCCAGACTTTGCTTCTGGGTATTCTGCTTTTTCTGGGGGGGGTATATCCCTTTTTACATAACCCTCTGCTCTATTTTATCAACATCACCAGCGTTTCCTTGGGAACTCACATTTCACCCTACATGAATTTGTTTCTGATCGGTCTGAAGGACATTTTGATCCTTCCCACTTTGCTGACACTGCTTCTTTTGAGCAGCAGGGTACATTTCGTTTGCGGTCTGCTGGTCTTAGGATTGGTTTTTATATGCGGTGGGGTCACTGGAATTAAGAATCTGTTTGAGCCGCTGTTTTTTTTATGTGTTTTGCTTCTCTACCGCAAAGTCATTTCGCAATCATTTGAACGTTGGGGCCCCAAGGCGATGAAGTTCCTCGCACGGGGTCTTGCAGCGTTTGTGGCGGTTGGCTCGCTGGATTTGCTCTTTCGCCTGTTACACGATTTAAAAGACACTTGGACGGAGTACCCATACTTGTTGGCAAACAATGAGTATCGGTGTGCAAAATATTTTTTGGGGAGCGTGACTGAGCGCGAGTTTTATAATTGCCTGACCTGGGGGTCCTCGTTTTATCGCCTGGGATTCAGAGAGGGGGAGTACGTAGTCTTTTCCTCCTTGTTTTTGCCGTTTGGCGATTCAGTGGTTTTTTCCACCTTGATTTTTTATTTTTTGGTTTTTGCACTGGTGATTTGGCTTAAAGCAGAGCGTAAACCCACTCCGACAGAAGTGGTATTTTTTACACTCTTTTCTGTAAGCGTTTTTCTCACGCTCAACCGAGTAAATTCCTTGATCTGCCTCGCAATGGGGCTATGTGTGCTCGGTTTTGTCTGGCTCAGGCATGCGCAATCAAAAAGCGAGCGGCGGATTCTATTGGCCGCGCTTATCTGTCTGGTGGGTGCGTATGGAGTGCGCAGTGAGTATCTGTTCCGTTCGCTCTTTGATCCCAGAACCCCCTCCAATATAGGGCACGCTGTCTTGGAACAAGGATTGCCCAACCAGGGCCTCATGCTGGACGCTGGGGCGAAGGTACCCGAAGAGGCGTGGAGGCGAATTCATTTCTTGCAAGCGCCCACCTATTTTTCTAACTGGCTAAAACAAAAAGCGAGTACGTTACAGCGTGCTAACTCAAGCAAAGCCACACGGGCTCATTCAGACGATTCTTTTGTGAGCCGCTGCTTGCGCATCTTTTACGACGGGGCATGGGATATTGGACTTCTGACTCTTCCCCTGCTTTTGATTCTGCTGCGCGGCCAATATCTCTGGGCCGGGGCATACATTCTTTTTCTATGCCTGTACCAGCGACTGTCCGAACAGCTCGGCTTTCCAATTCAAATCTTTACGCCCAAGTATACGGGGCCCACGGAGAGCGATTTCATAAAAGCTTTGGTGAACCATGGTGCGCTGGGAGTGGCGATTTACTCGGTTATCTTAGCCTATATCCTAAGCCGCGTTGTACAGTGTTTGATCCGGGGCGCCACGGAAGCCACCACCCTGGAAACCCGGTGTCGTCGAGCGGCCCTTGCTTTGATGGGGGCACAATTTTTGTTTTATCAAAAAATGGCCCCTTATTTTATTTCTGGGTTTGTTATCTTTTTTGCCTTCGCCGGCATTTGGGTGGTGTTAGTAGAACGAGAGTTGAGCAAGGAGACTCCATGGATACCCCACGGGTCGTAGCCATAGTTCAAGCTCGAATGGGTTCGAGCCGCCTTCCCTTGAAAGTCATGGCAGACATTGGAGGGATGCCGCTGATCGGTCACGTGCTGGGACGAGCCTCTCGAGCAAAGCAAGTGTCCAAAGTACTTCTGGCCACTTCTAACGAGGCCTCAAATGATGTGCTTGAGAAATATTGCACTGAACATGGCTTTGCCTGTGAGAGGGGAAGTGAGTCTGATGTCCTGGATCGATTTTACCAGGCGGCCAAGAAGCACGGCGCCGATGTAGTGGTTCGTCTGACGGGGGATTGCCCTCTGGTGGACCCAGAAATCATTGACACCGTTGTGAATGCTTATTTCTCGGAGGCCGCGGACTACGCTGCAAACAACATCGTGTATAGCTTTCCTGATGGGCTCGATGTCGAGGTTTTTTCCATGTCGGCTTTGGCTCACGCCTGGACCAATGCTTCGCAGCCCTCGGATCGGGAGCACGTCACGCCGTTTATTCGTAATTCACCGCAGTTCAAAAAGACTAGTGTTACTAGCGGCGGCGAAGGGTTGAGCGAGCTCCGTTGGACTGTGGATGAGCCTCGAGACCTGGACATGATCCGAGAGCTATATCATCGTACCCTAGATAGGAAGGGAGCCCACTTTGGGTGGAGGGATATAATGCAAACAACCGTTGATGAACCACGGCTTCAAAAGCTCAATGCGAGCGCGGTTTCTAATGAGGGCTTCTATCGTTCGCTTCTAGCAGACGAAAGAGTTGAGCCGCGCGAATTGAATTTGAAACGGTCGCAGGAGTTTTTGAGCAGAGCTTGGGAGTTGATTCCTTCTGCTTCCCAAACCTTTAGTAAGGGCCCCACTCAGTTTGTTCAGGGCGTAGCGCCGGCATTTTTGGAGAAAGCTTCGGGGTCTTCGGTCTGGGACGTGGATGGGAACCGTTTTATCGACTACTCCATGGGGCTAGGACCGGTGATTTTGGGGCACGGTTATGCGCGAGTGGTAGACGCCGTTTGTGCACAAGTTCGTCAAGGGACGAGTTTTTCCTTGCCGCATCCCATTGAAGTCGAAGTTGCGGAACAGCTACGAAAGGTCATCCCGTGTGCGGAAATGGTCCGGTACGGCAAAAACGGCTCAGATGTGACCTCAGGCGCGGTGCGCGTTGCCAGGGCATTTACGGGCCGTTCTCGAATAGCGTGTTGCGGTTACCATGGGTGGCAAGATTGGTATATCGGGACCACAACCCGAAATGGCGGAGTGCCCGAAGAAGTCCAAAAGCTGACTTCTACTTTTAAGTACAATGATCTGGAATCTCTGGAACGCGTTCTAAACTCACACCGTGGGGAGTTTGCCGCGGTGATTTTAGAGCCGGTCACTAGCACGCCACCTGAGGGCGGCTTTTTGGAAGGCGTCAAGCGCCTGGCCCATGATCACGGAGCATTGGTTATTTTTGATGAAATGATCACAGGGTTTCGATGGGCACTTGGCGGGGCGCAAGAGTTTTTTGGGGTCGTTCCTGACTTGGCCTGTTTTGGGAAAGCAATAGGAAACGGTTTTCCGATTGCAGCCGTTGCTGGCAGACGTGATGTGATGCAGGTATTTGACCAGATATTCTTTTCGTTTACTTTCGGCGGTGAAGCCTCCTCACTCGCCGCAGCGCATGCGACTATTTCTGAACTTAAAGAGAAGCCAGTTTTTCAGCACACCTGGCAACAGGGGAAGAGGTTGCAAGATGGTTTCAATACACTCGCCAAGGAGTTGGGTTTAGCGGATCGAGTTCGTTGTTTGGGCTATCCGTGCCGCAGCGTGATCGATTTCGTAGGCCAGGATAGTGACGTTTTGCTGATGAAGTCTTTGTTTCAGCAAGAGTGTGTTCGCCGAGGAGTTCTTTTCGTAGGTTTTCATAACATTTCCTACAGTCATTCCAACGCAGATATCGACTTCACTTTGCGGGTGTATCTATCTGCTTTGGAGAAATTAAAAGGATCATTGCTCAGGGGCACTCTTGCCGGGGACGTTCAAGGAACACCTGTTTCTGCCGTTTTTCGTAAAGTTTGATGTTGTGCGTCTGGTTTGCCGCTTTTGTATTCTGGTCCTGGTTCACCTCGAAGTATTTTAAGCTCGGTTTTTTTAGTCTCGCTTTGGGCTACGCTGTTCCTTCTCTCTTCGCTGTTGCATTGGCTCTTTTCATTCCCACGCTTCGAGGTGTGGGGTTCGTGGTGCTCTCCGGGACGGTTCTCACAGCTATCTTTTTTCGACGTTCACTTCTAAAGGACCTAGGCGGGTTAGGTCCCCAGCTTCGCTATCATCTCCCTTTCATTTTTTACCTAATACCTTACGGAGCATACCTGTTTTTCCAAGGGGCTTATTTGGAAGTTCCTTCGGATGCTGTGGGTGTGCACTTGTTTCGAATCGGGGATTGGCTGCGCTGTCCAACGATAGGAACCTACGGGGGGCGCCACTCCCTACTCGCTTCTACCTCTTATTGGGGGTATCTTTCCGACGCGATTGCTGTGTCCCTGGGGTCGGCGTCTCGAACAGCGGCAGTGGAGTCGCTTTTTTGGTGTAAGTCGTTGTTACTGAGCTGGGCGGTTTACCTCGCAGCCTATCGGTTTACTCAAAGCCGCCACTGGGGACTTGCCGGGCTTTTTGTTTTTCAAATTAGCTCCGGCATTCAGGTGTATTCCTATTTTCGTCACTACACTTTTGCCCCCGGGTTTTTGAACACATTGTTTGTGCTAGACGGCGCTTGGTTGCTCTTTCGGATGCGGGCGAACCCCTGGCGCGTGGTCTATTGGTTGGTAGCCGGGGTCTACTTTTGCGTGGCCGCTCTTTTTCATAAACAAGAAGCGCTGTTTTTGGGGATATTTGCACTGGGAACCTTAGCCCTGCATACGCGCCGTGTTTTTTACGGAGCGTTGGCAAGTATTGTTGGTCTGATTGTATGGGGAGTCCTTTCGGGGAGATGGATCCAGGGTTTGGAACACTTGCGGAGCGAATACGTTTTCTTGGGAAGCTGGGGCCCAGTAAAGTTCCTTGTGGGAAACCCCTTTTCTTATCGATTGGGATCGCTCGTTCAGGGGCCGCAGTGGGTGTTCCTGAGTGCTACGGCGGCGCTATTCTGGTGGTGCAAGCGAGAAAAAGGTTTTCGAGACACCGTTGGCCAACCCTGGGGCTTCGCCTTTTGGTTGTCGTTGGGAGTGTATGCGTGTTGTTTTTTTCCACCTTTTGCTACGATGCTGTCCTTTTTTTTCTACGACGCAGTTTTTTATCGATTGATCTATGCAAGCCTAGTCGTTCTGATTTTTCCGTGGTCCACCCTGCAGCTGTGGAGGCGAGGCCAAGCCGGAACCAAAGTACTGGTATGGGGTGCTTGGGTCGTCATTTTGTGGATGTTGTTCTTCGGTCGATATGATCGCGGGAGAGATTTCTTTCGGCCCGCTGTTCCAGCTGAGGGAATAGCCTTTTTCTCGCCGTTTTTGGACACGGTGGCGCCGCTCATCCCACGGGATTGTGGAGCCCCAGAGCCCAAGCCAGCGCTTTTTACCGATCCCATCACCGCCTACCCACTGAACTACCTTTATGGGATCTACACTCCGACGTGTTACCTGTGGAGCTGTGAGTTTCCAGGGAATCATTGGGAACCCCCAGTAACGCAGGAAGGGTTTGATCATCTTGTGGGCGAGTTTCGGTACTTTCTGATAAACCATTCCTCTCAGTATTTGCCAGCGCCCGAGGGGGGGCACTGGGGAGTTCGGATTCGTGACGTGCGGCAGTACTATTCCCCGGCTTTCTTGGATTTGATAGAGCATGCTGTTCGGGTGGGGCGATTGAAGATCGTACAAAGCAACTCAGAGATGGTTTTGTATCGTCGAATGGATCCGCCATGAAAAAGCGCGAAGCCTTGAGGCAGTACAGTGCTTATGCAGGCGCAGTGTTTATCCGTGCGGGCCTCTTCTATTATATTGCTCGGGTAACCACCCCATTGGAGTTTGTCCTCTACAACACCTACATTTATTATTCGGATATTTTTTCCACTTTGGCTGGGTGTGGGACGCTGACTGCTTTTTCTTTTAAGGGTGGGTCCGAAAAGCGCCTGGCTTCCGCCATTGCCTTTGAGTCGTTGTTTTTGTTGGGTTTGTTTTTTTTGTATTGGATTAAATCGTTTTTTGGCGCGCGCAATGTCGAAATGAGTCTTGTGTTGTTGTTCATTCTTACCTTCCTGAAAACGATGAACTTGCTGTTTTCGAGGTTTTACGTTGCCTACCGCAGCATTTCGCTCGCTACCGTTAACGATCTTCTCGGGAACTTTTTATGGATTCCCCTGGTTTACCTAGCGAAACTTGTCGGGGCGGACTTCGGAATGCAGGGGTACCTCTTGATGTGGATTTGCACGCTGGGCGCAGTGCAGATTTATAATCTGAGCACGTTGCGTTCGGTGATGGAGTGGTCTGATCCGTGGGCGAAACTTCGATGGTACTGGTCGGTATATTTGAAGTCGTTTCATTTTACCTTGATCGGGAAAATGTATGGGTCCTTTGAGAAAATCTTGGTTCTGCACAAGTTTGGTGTATCGACGACATCGTCGAGTTATATGATGGCCTGTAAAGTAACGGGCCTAGCCGCAGAAATGAGCGGTGGTTTTGCCCAGAGCCTGGCGTTGAATCGGGTGGGCAAATACCGCGACTGCGAAAAAACCGAAAGACGCTATATTTCCAGATTCGTGATTCTAAATGTCGCAATGATGGTTGCCGTCTTCGTGGGGGTATGGGCAGGGGCAGACATCGTTTATGAGCTATTGAAAACACAGCTGGTTCAAGCACATTTTTCTTTGATCTTCTGGTCCATACCCCTTTCTTTACTGATTCAAGTGCATGGAATTATGGGTGTTTACTTGCAAAAGCAGGGGCAGCTGCGCTTCTTGTTTATGACTTCGATTTGCATGTTAGCGGTATTGGCAGTTCTTTTTGCGCTGAAAGTTTCGATTTACCAAATGGTCTGGCTCCAGACGGGTGCGTTTGTGCTGCTTGTGCTGGCCGACTTCGCGGTCTATAACCTCGGCCAATCGCGAGCCAAGTCATGACCCTGCTTAATTATTCTTTTTCTCGAGGAACTTTGTGGATTGGGCGCGGAAACAAATCTATTGAGTTCGATTCGCGTAATGCTCTTTTTTCGCCAATCACGGATTTGTTCAATTCTCTGCAACCCAAAAGAATTTACGTGTACGGTGGCGTTACCGGGAAAGCCTATCTTTGTACCTTAAGAGCGATCTTTCACTCTGATTTAGAAAGCTTTCAAATCACGCTGTGGAAGCGCAACAACCAATCGCCCTGGGAAGATTATCTTTATCCCCTTTCAAGAACGTTTGGGCCAGAGTTGGTACAGAGTCGGTACCGCCGCGGGAGGCATTTTGGTTGGAGGCGATTTCAAGTATCTCGGCATCTACCTAACTACTCTTATCAGCTGGGCATCTACCTCGTTTCTGATGGGAAAGATCTCGTTCGGCTGCGGGCTTCATTGGAAGCACTGTCTGTGTATTGCGCTCCGGCAACAGTCTTAAGAGTGATCTGCCCAGCACAGGTTTCAGCGAGTGCAGAATTACGCTCAGCTTACCCGCAGTGGGAATGGATCGATGATAGTTCGATTTATTCTGCCGACACTCGGTTCCCCATCTCCAAGAAGAAGAATCTCGCGTTCGACAAAAACGATGCTGAGCGAGTGGTGATTTTACACGAGCGAATTCGCTTGCACGCGGAGTGGGTGCAGCGCCTGTTCAAAAATGCTCGGTTTTTTGATCTCTACACTTGTGGGCTTTTTACGCAGGATGGGCGGCGTTATTTGGATAAGTTTGGGATTCGGTTTGCGGGGTATCCCACTTTGAAAAAAAACCACTACTTCTTAACTTGGAAGGAAGACAATGCGCACCAACTCGTAGACGGGGGGCTATTTGTGATTCACGCACGTGCGTTGGGTGGGCACCGTTTCGATCCCGCCCTCCATTGGGGCGAAATGGAAGACGTCGATTTGGTTTTGCGTATGAAGCAAGGGGGGAGTTTGGTGAGCTTTGACTCGAAGAACAAGGCCTGGAGTACCACGGACGGCCACTTTAGCTTAGCGAGCGGCTACGGCCTTGTGGCCCTATACAAAATCTGGATACGTCGGTTATCTTGGGGGTACCGGGTTGCCCGAGGGTTGGAGCGACTCAAAGCGATTCGAGGTTAGGGCGGTTTATGCGCATTCCCATTTTGGATTTGAGCGATGATATTCGAGAACACGGCGCTGAGTACGCCGCTGCGGCCAAAGCGGTCATCGAGTCGACTCAGTTCATCCTGGGCCCCAATGTCCACGCATTTGAAAGTGAAATCGCCGCTTATTTGGGTTGCAAACACGCCGTTGGCTGCAACTCCGGAACCGACGCTTTAGTGATCGGGCTTAGGGCCTTGGGGGTGGGGCCGGGAGATGAAGTCATCGTCCCGTCGTTTACTTTTTTCGCTACCGCCGAGGCCGTGAGCCTGGTGGGTGGAACTCCTGTTTTTGCGGATATCGACCCCACGACCTATTGCATGGGGACCGAACAAGCCCAGAAGTGCTTTTCGCCCAAAACCAAGGCCGTGGTGCCTGTGCACCTGTTCGGGCACGCGGCCCCTATGACCAGTGTTTGTGAGTGGGCAGCTGAACGGCGGATTGCGATTTTAGAGGACGCGGCTCAATCGATGGGCGCCAGTGTGGGGGATCGAAAGCTTGGGACGTGGGGAAAGTGCGGGGCCTTTTCCTTTTTTCCCTCCAAAAATCTGGGTGCCTTTGGGGATGGTGGGTTGATGACGACCGATGATGATGCGCTAGCCCAAAGCATGCGTCGGTTGAGGGTTCATGGTTCCCATAAACGCTATCACAACGAAGAAGTCGGTTATTGCTCTAGGTTGGATGAGATGCAGGCGGCGTTTTTGAGGATTAAGCTTCGGCATTTGGACGCATCCAACCAAGGGCGCAGGGACGCAGCGGTTCGGTACAGGGAGATGCTGGCGAGTGTCCCGCAGGTGGGTTTGCCCGCGGAGCAACCCGGAACCACCCATGTCTATCACCAGTTTACTATTCGAGTTCCTGCCGAAAGACGCGACGATGTGCACAGGCAGTTGGCTGATACGGGGATCGCGACCATGATCTATTACCCGATTCCTGTTCACCTTTCGGGTGCCTACCGCAATCGGCCCCACTTGGCTCTCCCTGAGACAGAAAGAGCGTCCAAAGAGGTGCTTTCTTTGCCGATCTGGCCGACGATTTCCGCATCGACCCAGTGGGAAGTGGTTCAGGCGATCCGCGCGGCTCTTGCATGAGCGAAACCGTTCAGTGCGACGCCCTCGTACTGGGGGCAGGTGTGGTGGGACTCGCTGCCGCTGCGCAGCTTTCCAAATCGACTCCTCATCTAGTTGTACTCGAAGCCCATGAGGGTTTTGGACGAGAGACTTCGTCTAGAAACAGCGAAGTCATTCATAGCGGTATTTATTACCCGGCCGATTCTCTCAAAACGACTCTGTGCCTACGGGGCCGCTCGCTCCTCTACTCTTTTTGCGAAAGGTACGCGGTTACTTTTCGAAAGTGCGGAAAATCCGTACAGGCGGCTCAAGCCTCCGAGCTTCCAAGGCTCGAACAGATTTTTCAGCATGCCCGCACATTGGGTGTCGCTAGCGAACGAGTGGCGGCTGGGGAGATTTTTTTTCCAGAGTCCGGCATTGTAAACTCCCATGAGTTCTTGGCAGCGCTTGAGGCCCGAGCCGTTGAGCAGGGAGCTCTATTGCTGTACCGGCACCGGGTTACAGGTGTGCGGCGCAAGGGTGCAAACTGGGAGTTAAATGTGGAAACGCCAGCCGGTCCGCTGATCGTAGTGGCCGAGCAGGTAGTCAATGCCATGGGTTTGGCGGCTGCACATTGGAGCAATGAGGCGCTGACCACGTCTCACTTTGAACACCGTTTTTGCCGGGGAAGGTATTTTCAGCTCTCGCACCGCTACCGTGATCGATTCTCGCACCTGGTTTACCCTATTCCCGAAGCAGACGGTCTCGGGGTGCATGTGACTATCGATACCGGTGGGTTTGCGCGATTGGGTCCTGATGTCGAATGGTGTTCCAACTCGGACTTAAATCGGATACTGGCCCATTACCAGTGTGACTGGGAAACTTTGCGCCCCCGCTTTTTGGAAGCGGGACAGAGACTCATCCCGGATCTGAGTGCCGGGGATCTGACCCCGGGAACGGTTGGCATTCGACCGAAGTTGTTTATCGACGGGAAACCGCATCCCGACTTTCTTCTCGAAAACCACGACGGATGGATACACTGTTTAGGGATCGAGTCCCCCGGTCTTACTGCAGCTCTAGCGATTGGGGAAAAGGTCGCGCAGCTAGCCGAGCGAGAGTAGAGCAGGTTTGAGAGCTGGGTTACAGGTAATAAAACTCTTGTTTTCCAAAGAGCTGGTTCCATCAAAACCAAAGTAGCAGCCCCCTGCCTCCTGAATTAGGCAGACCAGGGGAGCGATATCCCAGATCGACACCAAAGGATCGACCATGGCATCCACAGCTCCACGAAGTACCAATGTGTGGCCAAAGCAATCACTGTAACCTCGCACCAGGTGCGCTTGCCTATAGAGTGCTTCGCGGTAGTCTTTCTTGCCGACATCGTCAAAAGCTAAAGTATCGCCGCAGCACACGAAGCTTCCTTCGAGGCTTTGTGTGTTGGACACTTTAAGTGCGGCGCCGTCACAATAGGCGCCCGATCCTTTGGCAGCAACGTAGGTCTCATTGAGAGCGGGAAGACAGGCAATTCCCAGCACAGGTTCACCATTATCAAGCAAAGAAACCAGCGTGCCAAAAAGTGGAATGCCTCGAACAAAACTGCGTGTACCGTCGATAGGGTCGATAGTCCAAACAAACCTCCGGTCACTGGACTGTGTGCCAAACTCTTCGCCTATGATTCCATGATCGGGAAAAGCCAAAGCCAGGTCGTTGCGAATGGATTCTTCGGTTTTCTTGTCGGCGATGGTTACTGGGCTTTGATCGGCCTTGCATTCAATGAGCAAGGGTTGTCGAAAGTACGACAGGGCGACTCTTGCTCCACGCTCGACTATTTCTGTGGCTTCTTCCAGAGCATCTTCGTACAGGTTCATTGGAGGGCTTTCGGTTTGTAATAACTAGCACCATAAGCCTTGTGCAGTGAGGTCCAATTGCTTTGGTTCTTTTCTGCGTCCATCAGTTCTTGGATGCTATTGAGTTTGGAATCCATGTCATCGAGATGGTGAACGAGCTGTGCCTCCAAGGTCTGAGGTCGAACGGGAGAGCCGTATTCTAGCTTCCCGTGGTGACTCAAGATCATGTGCTTTAATTGGTATTCCAAATCTGCAGGAAAGCCTTCGAGCTTGCGTATTTCTCGGTCCAACAAAATAGTCCCAATAGTGATGTGGCCGACGAGTTTGCCTTCATCGGTGTAGCCGAACATCCCGTCGTAGGAGAGCTCAAAAATCTTTCCAAAATCATGGAACGCAGCCCCGAATAGAGCGACATTGCGATTGAGTCGAGGGTACCCCGGCAGCACTGCTTCCACGAGTTTGATCAGCTGGAGAGAGTGGGTGAGTAAACCGCCAAGGTAAGCATGGTGAATCGTTTTTGCGGCAGGACAGAGCGGGTAACGGTTCGCAACTTCGGGGTTTTTCAACAAAGCCAACGACACCGCTCGGGTCCACGGGCAATCTAGCGCTTCAAAAACTCCGATAAGCTCCTGGTATTTCGCCAGCGAGTCCATGTCAGCCTTGGGAACATAGTCTTCCAGGGCGACCTGTTCTTCGACTGCGGCCAGGTTGTCGACGATGAGCTGCATCCGGTTTTGAAACCACTGAGCCTTGCCCGAGACGGCAACGACATCGCCTTCAGCAAAAGAATCTGCCAACGCTATCACGTCTTCAGTCCAAATGCGGGTGTCTACGATTCCGGTGCGGTCGCCCAGGATCATCGCAAGATAGGGCTTGCCGTTCTTTGCCTGCATAAGGCCTTTGCTCTTTACCAAAAACGTTGAGCGGACGGTGTCTTGGGGGCGGAGATCAGATACAAAAAACCTTTTCATTTGGGCGAGCTTGTACCTTTGGGGGTAACCCAAGTCAAACAAGCCTTGAAGCTCAGGGGCTTTGGCTATACAACTTGGCGGTCATTTTCAGAGGGCGAAAAAATGAAAAAGATTCGGGTAGGTATCAACGGTTTTGGCAGGATCGGCCGCAAGGCAATGCGTTTGCTTTGGGAGGACCCGCAGTTTGAATTGGTGGGGATTAATGACCTGACTCCCCTCGCTCAAAACGCCCACCTCATCAAATACGATTCCGTCCATGGAACCTGGGGGCCTGACGTTAAGGCTGAGCCTGGTTGCCTGAAAGTCGATGGGACCTCAGTGCAAGTTTTTGCCCAGCGGGATCCGGTGGAGATCCCTTGGAACCAGCTCGGGGTCGACTTGGTATTTGAGTGCACTGGAGTGTTTTTGAAAAAAGACGACGCTTCAAAACATCTCAAAGCAGGGGCGAAAAAAGTGATTCTATCGGCGCCCACCAAGGATACGAACGAGCAAGTTCCGACCTATGTGTACGGGATCAACCACGAAGCGTACAACGCCGGGACGACAGATGTTGTTTCCAATGCGAGCTGTACGACCAACTGCTTAGCGCCGGTTGCCAAGGTATTGCATGAAAACTTCAAGATCCAGCGCGGTCTGATGACTACGATTCATTCCTACACCAACGATCAGCGCATTCTAGACTTGGGGCATTCCGACCTGCGTCGGATGCGTGCGGGCGCATTGAACATGATTCCCACCAGCACGGGAGCTGCCAAGGCGGTCTCTTTGGTTATTCCCGAATTGAAGGGCAAATTGACCGGTATTTCTGTGCGGGTTCCGACCCCGAATGTATCTCTGGTCGACTTTGTAGCCGACGTGGGCCGCGCCACTACGGCTGAGGAAGTGAACGCAGTTTTGACCAAAGCTGCCGAAGGACCTCTCAAAGGGATTTTGGGGGTGCAAAAGGCGGAGCTGGTTTCGTCGGATTATAACGGCAGTGAAATTTCTTCTTATGTCGACGCCCCCTACACCATGGTCATCGACGGCACCATGGTCAAAGTGCTGAGCTGGTACGACAACGAAACGGGCTTTACGCGTCGGATGTTGGACTTAGCTGCCTTCATGGGCTCCAAGCTGTAGGAGAATGCTTTGAAACGCCGTATTCCCATTCAAGAGATGGACTTGCGCGGCAAGAGAGTGTTCTTGCGCGTAGATTTTAATGTGCCTCTCAAAGAAGTGGGTAGCCAATGGGAAGTCGCCGATCCAGCGCGAATTGAAGGGGCCCTTCCCACCATTCGTTACATCATAGAGCAGGGGGGGCGTTGTATTTTGGCCTCACATTTAGGGCGCCCGAAAGGTCAACCCAATCCAAAATACAGCCTGGAGCCCGTGGGGCGCTGCTTGAGTGGTTTGCTTTCCAAAGACGTCATCCTTACGGACGATTGTATCGGGGATGGGGCCCGGGGGTTATCGCAGCGCTTGCGCAATGGCGATGTGCTTTTGTTGGAGAATCTGCGTTTTCACGAAGCCGAAGAGAAAAACGCCCCAGATTTTGCGGCCAAACTTCTCGAGCTTACTGATGTGTATGTAACGGATGCCTTTGGTTCCTTGCACCGAGCTCACGCTTCCACAGCCGCGCTTCCTCGGTTGGCAAATCAACGCGGAATCGGGCTTTTGGTTCAAAAAGAGTTGGAATATTTGGAGCCTCTGCGAGCGGAACCCGCCCGTCCTTTTGTGTTGATCATGGGTGGCGCCAAAGTCTCGGATAAGATCGGAGTGCTCGATCAGTTCTTGCCTAAGGTTGATCGCATTCTTATTGGCGGCGCGATGGCCTATGCGTTTCTCAAGGCCATCGGCGTAGAGGTCGGCAAGAGCTTTTGCCAAGAGGAGCAGGTGAAGCTGGCCAGTCGTCTTATCAAGTCAGCGGAAGCCAGGAACGTGGAGCTCATCCTTCCTGTAGACCACGTGATTTCGACAGATCTTAACAACACGGTGGGCGTCGGAGTCACTGAAGGCCCTGAGATCCCTCGCGATCGGATGGCATTGGACATCGGGCCAAAATCGATTCAAAAGTTTAGCGCTGCGCTAGCGGGCGCCGAGACGATTTTCTGGAATGGCCCCATGGGGGTGTTTGAGACGCCCGCTTTTGCCGAAGGTACCTTTGCTTTGGCTAAAGCCATCGCGGCGACTTCAGCCCGCAAAATGGCTGGAGGCGGAGACTCTGCATCGGCGATTGAGCAGTCGGGTTGCGAGGCCCAGTTTGACTTTATTAGCACTGGCGGAGGGGCGACACTCGAGTTTTTGGAAGGCAAAGAACTTCCTGGTTTGAAAGCTGTAGAAACAGTGGAACGTGGGGCGGAGTGATGCGCACGCGTTTCATTATCGGCAATTGGAAAATGCACAAGAACGGTGCTGAAGTAGCGGCCTACTTTGCAGCCTTTTCGGACTTAGCGCAGAACTTTGCCCAGGATACCGAGATCGGGATCTGTCCCCAGTCGATACATTTGGGGTTAGCGGTAGATAAGACTAAAAACACCCCGATTCAGGTTTTGGCTCAAAACAGTGGGCAAGCCGCTTCTGGCGCGTTTACCGGAGAAAACTCCCCGGCGTCCTTGCGGGAGCTCGGTGTGAAGTGGGTTTTGTTGGGGCATTCTGAGCGAAGGTGGGTTTTTTCCGAAAACAACACCCTTATCCAGGGACGGCTCCAAGCTGCCCTTGATGCCGGATTGAACGTTGTTTTGTGTATTGGTGAGCGATTGGTCGAACGCAAAGAAGGGCGGACCTTCCTCGTGCTCGAAGAACAGCTGGGTATTCTGGTACCGGCGATGGCGCCCTTGCTCCACCGGGTGGTGGTGGCTTATGAGCCAGTATGGGCCATCGGCACGGGCGAAACAGCGACTCCTGCCCAGGCCCAGGAGGCGCATGCGTTTATTCGCCAATGGTTTCACGATAAGTTTAGCGAAAAGGTAGCAGCCGCTATGCGTGTTTTGTATGGGGGTAGCGTGAAGGCCGACAACTCGGCTGCGCTGCTTTCCCAGCCTGACGTCGACGGGCTATTGGTCGGAGGAGCCAGTTTGGACCCCTTGGGATTTGCCGAATTGGTTCGAAATGGGGTAAGGTCAACCCCTTGATTTTGAGGTGACTCCAGTGACTCTTCTTATTGTTATACACTCGATTGTCTGTCTCTTTTTGGTGACGGTCATTTTATTGCAGCCGGGTAAAGGGGATGCAGGTATCGGGTTTGGAAGTTCTAGCCAAAGTATTTTTGGTAGCAAAGGAGCTGGAAACTTTCTCACCAAGCTCACGGCGCTTTGCGCTTTTTCCTATCTTCTGATTAGTTTTATTTTGACGTGGCAGCGTACATCCCGTGAGGATGACACGGTCATTAAAGAAGATTCGCCCCAAAAGGTCGAATCTAAACAAAGTGACGAAAAAGCTCCGGCGGCTACCAAGCCGGAAGAAAAAAAGTAGTTACTCGTTTCTGTCTGTGCGGTCGTGGTGGAATTGGTAGACACGCATGTTTGAGGTGCATGTGCCGAAAGGCGTGAGAGTTCGAGTCTCTCCGACCGCACCAAATAAAAAAAGGGGCCTTTAGGTCCCTTTTTTATTTGGTATGAGACGAGAGACTCGAAGCGCAACGGTGCCGAGTGCGACCTAGGGGGAGCACGAGGCAGAAAAACGCCAATTGAATTTGGCGTTTTTAAGTGGAGGGGAGCCTACGCAGCGAATCTTTGGCGAGAGCCAAAGCGAGCGAAGTAGGAAGTCTCTCCGACCGCACCATTTACAGTCTCTCCTCCCTCAGTTTGCAAACCCCTTAAAACGCAGAAGGTCTCCGAATCAGTTTTGAACCTGTAACGCAACTTTGACGCTGCTAAACATTTGGTTCGTAAAAGCCGATCAGACAGGCACCTCCATGCTATAATAAACAAAAAGAAAGGGCTTAAATGCGAAGCATTCTTTTAATCACCTTGTTTTTTTGTTTATCCACCCTACTAGCGGAAAATCCACCTAAGCATTCTAGTCCGGATACAGCTCAGACGAAAATCTCGCGGCCTGAAAACGGAAACCCGCTTCCCGAATCAATCAAACTTCGAAATGAAATCCGATCGTCGATCCAATCTCGATCCGGCGACTTCACTTTTTCCAAATCCATTGCTTTCAAAAACTGCAAAGCAGCCACCCGTCGTTTTGGAGATTCGGAAGATGCTTTGCTTTTGCAGGCCAAAGTGGATGGGAACAAGCTATCGCTTAGATATGCGGCAGAACAAAGTGATGAACCGGCTCCCGGTCAAGCGCCTGAGACGTATAGCGAGCTTGCGCGAAGTCTCAAGCCCTCGCACACCCAATCCCCTCTGGAATCCCCCTCCTCCACAGGCTCGGTTTACAAGACGCTTACTTGGACGGGAGTGGCTACAGAAAAGCACCCCTCAGAACAAGCTGCTTTTATTCCTGTTCGCTTTAGCCGAAACAGCTGGGACAAATCCGAAACACTCATGAGCGGCACTCGCTCGCTCGATGGAGATTTTGGCGCTTTCATGATGGGCCCCTTTGTTCCCGCCGACTTCGATATGAGGGCGGAGCGGATTGCACGCGTTTTTACTTTGGCCGACTCTCATGGAAATTTGGTCAAACTCAGAGCCACTTATCCCAAAACAGGCGGGGCCGCGTTTAAAGTCTTTTACAGCTGTGGGAATGGGTTTGGACTTGAGCCCTCAGACGACTGCTTCACTCCTGCTACGCTGATGAAAAAATTTCCCCGTGCTACGAAATCAGCCGTCGATGCCATTGACTGGGCGGCTAAATTGAAATTTGAAAAAGAATAGGCCCTTTGGGTGACCGCTACACTGCTGTCCGGTTCATTTTAGATATTGAGTACAAGCTCTCGTATATAGAACGTCCTGCAGCGTTAGTGGGTAGCGAACCCTTTTGACGCGGTGGTTATTAGTGATAAATTTAGTTACGGTGATTATCCGTCGACCAGAAATGGCCCTTTATCCCACTTATCCGTCGTCTAGGACCTAGCGTGCGATCTTAAACTCAACCTTGGGATTTATCATTTCGTTGTAGGAAATAAGTTTATCGGTCGAGACTTTATCGATCCGGTGGTTTACAACTTCACTCACACGAGCTTGATCGATCTTCAAAACCTTCGCTAAGTCCACCTGAGAAAGATGCTTTTCGACCATGTATTTCACCAAACTTTGGCAAAGCTCCCAGCGAAACCTCTCTGTTGGACTTGCGCTAGGCCCCACCATGAGAGTTCCTTCGACGTTCTTAAGCTGGCTTTTAACCGAGCGAGCGCAGCAGCCTCTCCAATGATTATATGAGCGGTATTTTATCGTCGGTACTTGGTTGAACAATAAAAACGCCTTGAAGACGCTCCTTTTTGGGGATTGGGCAATCTAACTCCTTCAGCACGAGATCCTTTTTTACTTCGCTGTTTTGAAGGCACACGACAAAATCCGGAAGATAGGCCACTGCTTTGCCCTGTCGGCACAACTCCAACGCAGATTCCATCATCGTCACTTTGAAGGCAACATTGCGCGGTAACTTATGGTTGCGCCAAGCATCTAGTCCCATTGACCCGGCTCAATTTAAGAGCCTTAGCAATTTTCAGTAGAGTAGCCCTTCGAGGCATTGATGCCGAACCAAAAAGTCTCGAAAGAGGGGCTAGGGTCACTGTCAACGATAAGCCGATATCGACGAAAATGGATTTCGAGTCCGGCGCTCTTGCGTTGGATTTGGGGTGGCTGCGATTCGCTCGCTAGGACATTGAACCCGATCGTCAGTTGACTAAGGTTGCGCTGAATGTCTATTTGGTCGGATGATTTTTCGGGGGGTAAGAACTCTAGGGCTTGTCGCAATTCTAAGTATTTTGCCTTTTTTGGCGTTTGGATCCGGAGGGTACGAGACTCGGGCGAGTCGGTGTGCATTGCAATTATTGCAAAAGGCACGGCCGGCCCTTGATCGGGTTTTGTCCGTGCTTTCCGCGGCTAGGTCAAAGGGTAACCTGCAGATTTTTCCGCAATATTATGAATCGCTGGCGGAAGCGGAGCGAGAGGGGCGGCTGATTCTTCTTCCCGGTGAGTTTAAGGGAGAGGCCCAAGCTGGCATAAACGGCGAACCAGTTATTCCCATGGTTTTCGATCGCTCTCCGGCAGCTGTGGCGGCAGTGGAAGCTTTGTTGGATAGGGATCCTCCAGCCGTTGATCCGAGGTGGATTGAAGTTGGACTAAGCAATGGTTACCTGACTCGCAAAAGCAATCTTCTGAGACTGGCGAAACCCTATTGGGTTGAAATGACCATAAAACTCACCGATGGAACTTGGTTTGATATGGGATTTCGATGCGGGGATTGCCTTTAAGCGGTGGCAAAAGTGCCCGTTCCATTCGTTGAGAGCCTGGATCGCAGTCGGCAAATTTCAGATCGCTACGGTCCCGTACGCACTGCTTAGCGGTCTCATAAATTGAATAAGTACCTGTAATTTAAATACAATACACTGCCCATCGCTTGGGGTGGCGAAAGTTTGAGCTTTGCGCGCTCCTTTCTGCTATAGACCGCGCCATGAAACTATCCTTCGTTCGCATCGTGAGTCTGGTGTTCCTGGCTCCAACTCTAGCTTGTTCTGCGGATGCAGTAAGAGTTCGAGATCGTCACATTCCTTGCGCTATTTATCTTGCAGAAGCAGCGCAGGTAGGTGGGGTTCGCGTGATAGACGACACGAATGCCGTGTCCTTTGCCCCTCTCGATATCAAAAAGTTCGACGAAGCACTGAAGGAACTTTCCCACCTGCCCGATGGCCGCTGGATGGTGGTCGGCCTTCCTTTATATGGGAGAGAGAGCCAGGGGTTTCTAAAAGCGTTGCGCGAGACGCTCGAGGCGAATGGCATAAAGGACCCCGATGTTCGCAATCTTCCTCGTCCGGGCGGTGGTCTAGCTCAAAAAGCCGTGGAAGAATTGCGCTACTTGCTTCCCCACCCCATGGATTATCAAGATCCAGTCAAAACAGAAGTTGCCAGCGGTTTGGGAGCTCTGGCTGTTTCTGAAACAGGCGTAGCTGTTTTTGCGTTTGCTTTTTTTCCAAAACCCGTAGCCGCAGGGCTCATCGTTGCAGGCTTGGCGCACAATATTCCACTTACCGTATATCGCCGTTCCATGGGGAATTGGATCAACCGATCGACAGGTCGGTTTTGGGAAAAATTTAGCAAAGAAACTCTGGTGAGCATGGTCGCTAGCGGTTGCTACTACACCGGCGCCAACTGGCAAGAGTGCGGGTCCCAGCCGCTAGCCAGCGCGGTTCGAGAGTTTTTTGTGACCCAGTGGCCGAGCATGGTGAATCACGGCATTTTCTTTGCCACAACGTTTTCTGGAATTTACTTGTGGGATCAGATCAAAAGCAGAACTCCAGAGGGCAATGCCGAAGTTCGAAGGACGGCGCCAGTACTCTTTGGTTCGGTATTCACGATTACTTCCCCACTGCTGATCTTGGCCAGCACCATGCAGCCGATTGTAGATCTATCGATTCCGCTCACACAGATGTCCATCGGCTTAAATGGAGCGCAGATCGCGTTGGGAGTTCTCGCAGTGAACGGCCTCGCAATTTGGAGGTGGCCACTTCTACTCAACTCGACAGTTCCCTTGGTGGAATACGGATACTATCGAACTCTTTCCAAGGTATTGGAACCCTTAGGGCGTTTGACCAACAAACTCTTTCAAAAGCTTCTGCAAGCCAAGGAAGAGAAACCAGCCGAAGAACCAACGGTGGATTAGGGTTACCGAAATAAACTTTAGGAAAAACCGCAATACTATGGTTTACCTCGCTTAACAGGTAAATGGGCGTTGGTCGTTCTTCCATCGCCGGTTCTCACGTTAGCGAGGCACGATGTATCGATTAATATTGGCGATTTTGGTGGTCTCTCCGCTTGTTTGGGCGTCAGCGGATTTGCTGAGTTCTGGCAAGTGCTCGATGGGGCAGGTCAACAACGGTTGGAAAACCTATACGGCAGGCGTCGATCCGACCCTGCTCGACACCCACGTGACCTACTGGCGTTATACGGTGGAAATCCCTCAAGACTACCGCTTTGGAATTCGGGTAAAAGGCAAATTTCCCTACGGCACCTATACATCGTTTAATGTTTACGATCAGGACGCAAAAAATCGGGGAGATTCGCTTCCTGATGTTTCCATACTTCCCGATAAAGGTTCGATTAATCCTTATCTTCCCAAAAGCGACTATTTTGCTTCGAACCGCAGTTTTACCATTCACGTCGTTCCTACGGAGTTTAAGAAAGACTTTGTCAATTCTATTGCCTTACCCTTGAGAAAATCGCCCACCGAAAAAAAAGCCATTGAGCTTTGGTACCGGATTTATGAGCCCTTGCGAGATGGAAATGGCGGCGTGGCCATTCCAGAGCTCGAAGTATTCGACCCGGCAACTGGAAAGCCCATTGCCTGTCCACCCGTAGTGGAAAAGGTATACGAGAATAAGTTTGCTCGCGATAACCTTGTTCCGCTCAGTTCCGCCAAAGGGGATATTCTCAAGTTTTATCCCGCTTCAGGGAACGCAATGTACCCCAATGGGCACACTGCTTATGTTGCGGGCATCGCCTATTTTCGACTCCCTGTTTTTAAACCGGGCCCAGTGGACAAAAGAGTCGCGGTGATCCGATTTCAGCCACCGAAAGTGGCCAACACCGAGGCTGCCGGTTTTAAGGGGTTCTCTGGTGGAGAAGAAGTGCGTTACTACAGCTTTTGCATTAGTGGCATCTCCACGGTTACCAAGCAGTGCCTTTCTTCCAAAGACCTGAAAAAAGACGCTGATGGGAAAATCACCGTGGTTTTGGGCCCCGGTGAGTTTGCGCAAACGCAGGCGGCGAAACAGATGAACTACCTCAACAAGGAAGATTTGCCG